>AUXO011849516.1_pt1 | contig 11172 bp, 13 predicted proteins | sample 768731 | NCBI WGS metagenome assembly AUXO01 (sample SAMN02715735, study PRJNA202380) | gut metagenome | biome: sheep rumen | host: Ovis aries | place: New Zealand: Palmerston North | reverse complement strand
TTATTATCAAATATTTCAAAAGTTGCAGTTGCATTAAATGAAGTTAAAAAACTTAAAGAAGAATCAGGTGAAAATGTAACTGTTGCAGTAGAAACATCTAATGCAGAAGAAGCTAAAGCAGAAGAGCCAGCTGAAACAACAGCTGAATAATAAAAAAGTGTTGTACACTATAAAAACTAAATAATAAAATAAAAAAATTAGGAGGATTTTAAAATGGAAAAAATAGAAAAAATAATCGAAGAAATCGATAGCTTAACAGTTGTTGAATTAAATGACTTAGTAAAAGCTATTGAAGAAAAATATGGAGTATCTGCAGTAGCTGCAGCTGCACCAGTAGCAGGAGGAGCTGCAGGAGCTGAAGCAGCAGAAGAAAAATCATCATTTGATGTTGTATTAGCATCAGCTGGAGATCAAAAAATTAAAGTTATCAAAGTAGTTAGAGATGCTACAGGATTAGGATTAAAAGAAGCTAAAGAATTAGTAGATGGAGCACCTAAAACAGTTAAAGAAGGAGTTTCTAAAGAAGAAGCTGAAGACTTAAAAGCTAAATTTACTGAAGTTGGAGCTACAATTGAATTAAAATAATTTTAAATAAAAAACTCGAAATCAAATTTTTGGTTTCGAGTTTTTTGTATTGTATTGTATATCAGACATTAGGGCTTGTTTTTTTGCCTAAAAAAGTATATAATATATAACATATTGATTAAGGAGATGATAAACGATGCAAGTAAGTAAAGAAGAGATTTTACATATAGCAGATTTAGCAGACTTATATATTGAAGAAAGTGAAATAGATAATTATATTTTAAATTTACAAGATATATTAAATTTTGCGAATATTGTTAGTAATGCAAATGTAGATGATTTAGATATAACAATAGGTGCAAATGAAGAGAAAAATAAATTTAGAAAAGATGAGATACAAAAATTTGAAGATACAAAAAGTTTATTACAAAATGCAGATGAAATTGAGCAAAATATGTTCAAAATACCAAAAGTGATAAATTAAATACATAAATTTTTCATTTGACATCCTAAAATTTATATATTTAATTTGCAGGATAGTATTTTAAAATTGGAGGAATTTTAATGAATATTACTGAATTAACTGTTTATGAGTTACAAGAAAAAATAAAAAATAAAGAATTAACAATCACAGAAATTTCAAAAGCATACACAGATAGAATAAAGGAAAAAGAAAATGATGTACAAGCTTTTGTAACAACTTTATTAGATGAAGCTGAAACTCAAGCAAAAGAAATAGAAGCAAAAATAAATGAAGGTGAAAACTTAGCAGAGTTTTCAGGTATCCCAATTGGAATTAAAGATAATATTTGTACAAAGGGAATAAAAACAACATGTAGTTCAAAGATGTTAGAAAATTTTGTTTCACCTTATAATGCTACAGTTGTTGAAAAATTGAATAATCATAATTTAATAAATATTGGTAAACTAAATATGGATGAATTCGCAATGGGAGGCTCTACTGAATATTCATATTTCAAAACAACAAGAAATCCATGGAATCTAAATAAAGTACCAGGAGGTTCTTCCGGAGGCTCTGCTGCTGCTGTAGCTGCTAATATGGTACCTTGGGCTTTAGGATCAGATACAGGTGGTTCTATTAGACAACCAGCCTCTTTTTGTGGTGTTGTAGGTTTAAAACCAACATATGGTTTAGTATCAAGATATGGATTGGTTGCATTTGCTTCATCATTAGATCAAATAGGTCCTATAACAAAAGATGTACGTGATAGCGCAATTTTGTTAAATATAATTACAGGACATGACAAAAATGATTCAACTTCAATCCAAAAAGAAAAGGTTGATTACACAAAATGTTTAAAAAATGATGTAAAAGGTTTAAAAATAGGTGTTCCAAAAGAATTTTTTGCAGAAGGTATAAATTTGGAAGTAAAAAAATCACTTGAAAACGCAATTGAAAAATACAAAGAATTAGGTGCTGATGTTGAAGAATTTTCATTAGATATTGCAAAATATTCATTGGCAACATATTATATAATTGCTTGTGCAGAAGCAAGTTCAAACTTAGGTAGATTTGATGGAATTCGATATGGACATAGAGCAAAAGATTTAAAGGATTTAGAGGATTTATTTAAAAAATCAAGAAGTGAAGGATTTGGTGCAGAGGTAAAAAGAAGAATAATACTTGGAACTTATGTGCTATCTTCTGGATATTATGATGCTTATTACAAAAAAGCACAACAAGTACGTACATTAGTAATGAAGGAATTTAACAAAGCATTTGAAAAATATGATGTAATTTTAACACCAACATCACCAACAGTAGCATATGATATTGGTTCAAAATTAAATAATCCTTTAGAAATGTATTTATCAGATATTTGTACAGTATCTGTAAATATTGCGGGATTACCAGGAATATCAATTCCATGTGGTATTGATGGTAATGGAATGCCAATTGGTATGCAATTAATAGGAAACAAATTTAAAGAAGAAATAATATTAAATGCAGCATATACATTTGAACAAAAAATTAAATTCAGAGAAAACTATAAACCAGAGTTTAAAGGAGGTGCTAAATGATGTTAAGAGAAGATTATGAAATGGTAATTGGTCTTGAAGTTCATGCTGAACTTTCAACAAAAACTAAAATATTCTGTTCTTGCCCTACAGGATATGGAGCAGAACCAAATACACAAATATGCCCAGTATGTACTGGAATGCCAGGAGCACTACCTGTTTTAAATGAAAAGGTTGTTGAATATGCTGTAAAAGCAGGATTAGCAACAGGATGTGAAATTTCAAGAGATAGTAAAAATGATAGAAAAAATTATTTTTATCCAGATACACCAAAAGCTTATCAAATATCTCAATTTGATAAACCATTATGTGAACATGGAAAAATTGAAATAAATACAAGTTCTGCAAAAAAAGAAATTGGAATAACAAGGATTCACATTGAAGATGATGCAGGAAAATTAAATCACAGTGAATTTGGAAGTGGAAGTCTAATAGACTTAAATAGAGCTGGAGTACCATTAATCGAAATAGTATCTGAACCAGATTTTAGAAATACGGAAGAAGTGGATTTGTATTTAAAAAAATTAAAATCAATATTAGAATATATAGAAGTATCAGATTGTAAAATGGAAGAGGGATCATTTAGAGCAGATGTAAATGTTTCTGTTAGAAAAAAAGGAGAAAATAAATTTGGTACACGTACAGAAATGAAAGGTATGAGTTCATTAAGAAGTATAACAAGAGCAATAGAATATGAGGCAGAAAGACAGGCAGAAGTTTTAGAAAATGGAGGTATAATTAATCAGGAAACACTAAGATGGGACGATGTATCTGGTAAAACATTTTCAATGAGAGAAAAAGAAAATGCAAATGACTATAGGTATTTTCCAGAACCAGATTTGGTAGCAATAAAATTATCTGAAGAATATATTCAAAACATAAAAGATACTCTACCTGAATTACCAGAAAGCAGAAAACAAAGATATTTAGAAGAATATAATCTATCTGAAAAAGATGCCAATATAATAACAGGTTCAAAATACTTATCAGATTTGTTTGAAAAAACAATTCAAATTTGCAATAATCCTAAAGCAGTAAACAATTGGATTATATCAGATATATCAAGAATATTAAATGAAAAAGAAATGGAAGCAATAGACATTCCATTTGGAGAGCATGAACTAGGAAAATTAATAATTTTAATAGATAAAGGCACAATAAGTTCTAAAATTGGAAAAGATGTACTAGAGGAATTATTTAAAAATCCAAGAGACCCAGAAGAAATAATAAAAGAAAAAGGATGGACTCAAATATCTGATGAAGGGGCAATAAGAGAAATAGTATTAAAAATATTAGAAGAAAATACACAATCAATAGCTGATTACAAAGCAGGAAAAGATAGGGCATTAGGATTTTTAGTTGGGCAAGCAATGAAACAAACTAAAGGAAAAGCAAATCCTCAAATGTTAAATAAAATGTTTATAGAAGAAATGAGGGATTAAGGGACGTTCTTTTTTTCCCTCTTTTAGGGATTAAGGGACACTCCTTGACAAAATTAAAATTGTCAAAGAGTGTTCTTTTTAATTCATCATTTCTTTTTTTAATCCATCAACAACAAAACTACAAACTATAAACTCAATTCCAAAGATTATACTCATTTTAAATAATTTAAGACCGATATAAAAATATATTGGAGTTGAAAAAAATGATATATATGTAAGTAAAATTAGACATGATAACAAGCTTAATCCTAAACAAAACATTAATCCTTTTTTTAATATTTTATATGTAGTTTTTTCAAATCCATTGTATGTTTCTAAAATTTTTTTAAATATAAACATAATACACCTCAAAAAATAATATCTAATATTATATTAACATAAAACTAAAGCTCAAGCAATGGTAAAAAATGATAATATGTAAACTAACTTGCCAAATATCTCCGACCCCAATGGCAACAATGCCAACAAAAAAATTGCCAAAGTAGGAAATATAATCCTTTTGGCAATTTTTAAAATAAAAACTATGCATAATTTTTATTTAGTTTAAGCATTTGCTGCGTTTAATTTTTTTGATAAATTAGATTTTTTTCTAGCTGCTGTGTTTTTTACTATAACACCTTTTGTACAAGCTTGGTCTATTTTTTTTGTAGCTTCTACGAATAAAACTTTTGCTTCATCCATTTTTCCAGCTTCAATAGCTTCTTCAAATTTTCTAACAGCTGTTCTGTATCCAGATTTTATCATATTATTTCTTAATGTTTTCTTTTCTATTATTTTAACTCTTTTTTTTGCTGATTTGATATTTGGCATATTATTTAGCACCTCCTCTTAGTCTATTTATGTTTTTAACTGTTTAACAGTTTTCTTAAGAACATATTATATTCTAACATATTTTTAGTGGAAATGCAAGTAAATTAGGCAAATCCACTAAATTTATATTAATATTTATTTATTACTTGCTGTTTCTGTAGTTTCTATTTCTGAAGCACAGTGTGCACATTTAACTGCTTTATATGGTATTTCACTTAAGCAGTATGGACATGTTTTTGTTTCTGGTTCTGTTTCTTCAGTTTCATCTTTTTCATTTTTTTTGATTAAGTTACTTCCTAGATTATTTATTTTATTGATATAACGTATAACAATAAATATTGTGAAAGCAATAATTAAGAAGTTGATAATAGCTGTTATAAAGTTACCATATTTAATTGAACTGCTTCCTATTTGTAATACTAAATCAGAAAAGTCAACTTTACCTGTAATCATAGCTACTATTGGCATAATAACATCTTCTACTAAAGAAGTTACGATTTTTTGGAATGCACCACCGATAACAACACCGACAGCTAAATCCATTACATCACCTTTCATGGCAAATTCTTTGAATTCTTTCAACATATTAAATTCCCCCTTAAAATTCACAACTATATTTTACTATAAATGTCTAATTTTGTCAATCCATATTTTTTTATCAAAGTTATTGTAAAATAGGGAAAATTATGATATATTGTGAAAAGAAATGGAGGGATATATATGATAGCTATAGGAAGTGACCATGGAGGATATAGATTAAAAGAGGAAATAAAAAAATATTTGGATGAACAAAGAATAGAATACAAAGATTTTGGTTCTGAAAGTGAAGAAAGAGTAGATTACCCTGATATTGCAAAATTAGTTTCAAAAGCAGTATTGAGTGATAAATTTGAAAGTGGAATTTTGGTGTGTCGTTCAGGAATTGGAATGAGTATAGTTGCTAATAAATTTAAAGGAATAAGATGTGCACTTTGTCATAATGAATATACAGCAAAGTATGCTAAATTACATAATAATAGTAATATATTAGCACTTGGTGCAGATGATGTAACTACAAATCAAGCCATTTGCATTTTAAGAATGTGGATAGCAACTCAATTTGAAGGTGGAAGACATCAAGAAAGAATAGAATTAATAGAAGAAATAGAAAAAGAAAATATGAAATAGGAGGCTAGATAAAATATGTGGGGAGATGTAGCAATTGCATTTTTACTAGCATTCATAGTAACTTTTATGGCAACACCATATACAATAAGAATAGCAAAAAAAATAGGTGCAGTTGATATTCCAAAAGATGAAAGAAGAATGCACAAAAAAGTAATGCCTAAATTTGGTGGACCGGCAGTAATATTAGGTTTTTTTATTTCAATTATATATTTATTAATTGTAATGAGCTTAGAAAAAACTATTGATTTAAATGGAATAGAACAATATGGAAAAAAACTAATTGGAATGTTTTTTGGTATTGTAGTTATAACAATAACCTGTGTAATTGATGATATAAAAACAATAAAACCAATAACTAAATTAATAGGTCAAACAATAGCAGCAATTATCGTAGTTGCTTTTGGAGTTAACATTGGAAATTTTAATATTGCAATTATTGGTTCAGGTGAAATTAATGAAATATTTTCTTCAATATTAACTGTATTATGGATAATTGGTGTAACAAATGCAATTAATTTAATTGATGGATTAGATGGGCTTTCATCAGGAATTTCTGTAATATCAGCAATTTCTTTGTTGGTAATATTTGTTTTAAATGGTTCACCATTTATATCAATTATATTAATAACATCATTAGCAGGTGCATTAGTTGGATTTTTACCATATAATTTTGCACCAGCAAAAACTTTTATAGGAGATACAGGTTCAAATTTTTTAGGTTTTTCATTATCAATAATATCAATTTTGGGTGTTGCAAAAACTTATACTATAGCTGTAATTGTATTACCACTTATTGTACTTGGACTTCCAATATTTGATACTTTATGGGCTATTATTAGAAGATTAATAAAAGGAAAATCTATAAAAGCAATTTTTAAAGCAGATAAAGGACATTTACATCATAGAATAGTAGCAAAGGGATTTAGCCAAAAACAAGCAGTTCTAATTTTATATGGAATAAGTGCAACATTTGGAATATTTGCAGTTATATTATTAGATAGTGGAATATGGAAAGCGTTATCATTTTTATTAATGGTAATTGTAGCAATAGGGATAGGATATAAAAATTTTCAAGAAGATAAAACAGAAAATGGAAAATATGAATGTGTTGAATGTAGGTATATTTATAATCCTAAATATGGAAATGAAAGAGCTGGAATAAAGCCTGGAACAACATTTGAAGAATTACCAAAAGATTGGACTTGTCCAGTTTGCGGTGAAGGAAAGGATATGTTTGAAAAAAATGACAGATAAAATTACAAAATTATTAGCTTATAATGGTAAAATATCAATTGTGTGTATAGATTCAACAAATTTGGTAGAACAAGCAAGAATTACACATGATTTAAGCCCTGTAGTAACAGCAGCATTTGGAAGGATGCTTACAATAACTGCAATAATGGCACAAGAAATGAAAAATAAAACAGATAAATTAACTATACAAGTAAAAGGAAATGGCGAAATAGGAACAATGTTAACTGTAGCCAATAATAAACCTAAAATTAAAGGATATGTAACAAATCCTTATGTAGATTTACCATTAAATGAATTTGGAAAATTAGATGTTGGTAAAGCAGTAGGTTATGAAGGTTATATAAATGTTATAAAGGATATTGGTTTAAAGGATCCATATATAGGTATTTCACCATTAACATCTGGTGAAATTGCAGACGATTTTACAAATTATTTTGTTAATTCAGAACAAAGAAATTCTGCAGTTGCATTAGGTGTTTTAGTAAACAAAGATGGTGTAAAATCAGCTGGAGGATACTTAATTAATCCAATGCCAGATGCTGGAGAAGATGAAATAGCAAAAGTTGAACAAGCAATATTTAAAGCCGGAGCAATTTCTAAAATGTTAAATGAAAATTTAAGTTTGCTAGAGATTGCAAAAAGAGTAACTGGTGATGAAAATGTAAAAATAATAGAAGACAATATAATACCTGTTTATGAATGTGATTGTTCAAAAGAAAAAATGGCAGGAGCTTTAGCAACTATAGGTAAAACTGAGCTAGAAAAAATAATAACTGAAGAAGGAGAAGCGGAATTAGTTTGTCATTTCTGCAATAAAAAATATAAATTTAGTAAACAAGAATTACAAGAAATTTCAACCAACGAGGGTCAACCAACGGGGTCAACCAACGGGGACGGACCTTTTGGTTGAATGATTAATAAATAAAAATATAATTATAAATTATAAAAAAATTCAACCAAAAGGTCCGTCCCCGTTGGTTGACCTCGTTGGTTGAAAAATGAAAGGAAGTTTAGAAGATGGAAAATAATATTTTAATTTTTGGACATAAAAACCCAGATACAGATTCAATATGCTCTGCATTGGTAAAGGAATTGATGGATAAAAATGATTCAGAAAAAGCTGTAAGATTAGGTAATATAAATAAGGAAACACAATATGTTTTAGATTATTTAGGAATTGAGGCTCCTAAATTAATAGAAAATGTAGATGAGGGGCAAAAAGTAATATTAGTTGATCATAATGAATTTACTCAAAGTGTTACAGGAATAGAAAAAGCTAAAATATTAGAAGTAATAGATCACCATAGAATTTCTAATTTTGAAACATCAGAACCATTATATTATAATGCGAAACCTTATGGTTGTACTTCAACAATATTGTTTGAAAATTACAAACAACTAGGAGTACCAATAAACAAAACAGAGGCAATATTAATGGCAAGTGCTATTATATCTGATACGCTTTTACTAAAATCTCCAACAACAACTGAAAAAGATAAAAATGCTTTAGAAGAATTAGGTAAAATAGCTGATATTAATATAAATGAATATGGTTTAGAAATGCTTAAAGCTGGAACAGATTTAGATGATTTTTCAGCAGATGAATTAGTTAATCTAGATGCGAAAAAAGTTGAAAAAAATGGTACTAAGTTTGTTATAGCACAGGTTAATACTGTAAGCATACCAGAGGTTTTGAAAAGGCAAGATGAATTAGAAAAAGCAATGGAAAATGAAATAGAAAAAAATGGTTTAGATTTATTTGTGTTAGCAATTACAGATATATTGAACAGCAATTCTGAAATAATATCTTTAGGAAATAAACAAGATGTTGTTGAAAAAGCTTTTGATATTTCTTTAGATAATAACAGGGTATTTTTAGAAGGTATTGTATCACGAAAAAAACAAATATTACCTAATATTGATAAAAATTTGTAATTAAATTGGCATAATCAAAGTAGAATTAAAAGAGGATAATATTAGGAGTGATTTAATGGAAAAAACAAAAGAAACTTTTATGCAAGGGGTTTTAACACTTATATTTTCACAAGTTTTAATAAAAGTATTAGGATTAGTATATACATTATATTTAACAAATAGGCAGGGATTCGGAGATACAGGAAATGGTATTGTTGCAGCTAGTTATCAAATTTATGCAATGTTACTTACAATTTCTTCTATAGGAGTTCCAAATGCGATATCAAAATTAATATCTGAAAGAGTTGCAGTACGGTGATCATAAGGGAGCACATAGAATCTTTAAAATTGCATTTGCAACTTTTGCTGTTATAGGATTAATTGGTAGTTTGATGTTATTTTTCGGAGCAAAAGTTATATCAAATGTGTGGTTGCAAATACCTGAGGCTGAAATGACAATGGTTGCTCTTTCACCAGCAATATTTTTTGTTGCAATTTCTTCTGTTATGAGAGGATATTTTAATGGAAAACAAAACCTGAGAGCAACAGCAAGATCTCAAACATTAGAACAAGTATTTAAAACAGCACTAACTGTTATATTAGTTGAAATTATTGCCATTGTTTCAAATGTATCAACTGAATGGATGGCAGGTGGAGCAACTTTAGCTACAACATTAGCAACTATGGCAGGTTTTGGATATTTATATTTATTTTATAAAGTACAATCTAAAGAATTAGCAAAAGAAATAAAACAGTCAACAAATTATAAATATGAAAGAATAAGTACAATTATAAAAAATATTCTAATGGTGTCAATACCAATAGCATTAACTGCAATAATGTCTTCACTTAATAAAAATATAGATTCATTTACAGTAGTAAGAAGTTTAAAACAATTTTTACCTGAAGATTTAGCAATTGAGCAATATGGAATTTTAGGTGGGAAAGTTGATACATTAACAAGTTTGCCACTATCTATAAATGTAGCTTTTAGTACAGCATTAGTTCCTGCAATATCAGCTGCTAAAGCAATAAATGATAAGAAAACAATAACAAGAAAAACATCATTTTCATTATTAACTTCTATGTTAATAGGATTGCCTTGTACAGTAGGAATGTTTATATTTGCAGGTCCTATTTTACAATTATTATTTCCAAGGGCAAGTGCAGGAGAGACAATTTTACAAATTAGTAGTTTAACAATAATATTTACAATTTTAGACCAAACAATTAATGGAGCATTACAGGGATTTGGAAAATTAAGAATACCAGCAATTTCTTTAGGAATTGGGGTAATTGTAAAACTAATAATGAATTTAATATTGGTTCCAATTCCTCAGATAGGAGTAAATGGAGCAGCATGGGGATCAGTAGCTTGTCATGTCGTTGCATTTACAATTTCTATAATTGCACTTACAAAAAATATAAAATTAGATTTAACAATTTCGAAATTTGTAATTAAACCAGTAATTGCATCAGCAATTATGGGAATATGTTCATATTTTATTTATATGGTACTTTTAAATATAGTAAGTATAAAATTAGCTACATTAATTGCAATAATATCTGCTGTAATTATCTATTTACTTGCAATAGCAGTGTTAAAAATATTCAAAAAAGATGAAATTATAATGTTACCAGTAGGTGAAAAAATTTATAAAATTCTTGAAAAGCTAAAAATATATTAAAAAAATACGAAAAAAAGAAGGATTTTAGGGATTTTTGGCGAATAAAAATAATAGTAGTTTATTTATTACTATTGTTCAGGTAATAAATACTACATATACATTATATCTTAATAGGAGGTAATTTAAATGAACAAAGCTGAATTAATCGCAGCAATGGCTGCAAAAACAGGAGACACTAAAAAAGCAGCTGAGAACTCAGTAAACGCTTTTGTAGAAGTAGTAACAAATTCACTAAAAAAAGGAGAAAAAGTTCAATTAGTTGGATTTGGATCTTTTGAAGTAAGAAAAAGAGCAGCTAGAAAAGGTAGAAACCCACAAACTAAAGAAGAAAT
>AUXO011775160.1_pt1 | contig 11172 bp, 11 predicted proteins | sample 768731 | NCBI WGS metagenome assembly AUXO01 (sample SAMN02715735, study PRJNA202380) | gut metagenome | biome: sheep rumen | host: Ovis aries | place: New Zealand: Palmerston North | reverse complement strand
TTTTAACTTAATCGTTTCGAATCACGCATTCTGAACGATATATCGTATCATTTTGCTTTCATAGCCTCGGATTTTGAACAAAGGGTTTTGAAAGAGACATATGAGAAACTACAGAGCATACGATATATCATTTTCCAGAGCGCTCCTGATGCGAAAAACGCGTCACCCGTTAAGTGATCCTGCTGATCCCATGCGCTAATTTTCACAGTAAGACATGATGGGTATAAAAAGGAGCCGACTTGGTTGTCGACTCCTTGGTGTCCGCTGTTTTTTGCTTCGCAGCATGCGTTACCACATACCACGCAAAACTCGCTTCCTGCAAAGGGGTCTACCCTGCTGTAGGGACCGCCCCGCATTAAGAAACAAACGAGAGCAGCAGGTCATCCCGCGGCTCTCGCTTCATATGTCCATTATTTGATATGTTTATGGTGTCAATCACCTATGACCACATTACACACCTGTCACATTTGCCAGGCAGTCACGCAGAATAGCATAGTAGTTTTCCTCAGCCTGAAGTTTGGCATTTATGCCGCCAACCATGTTACTGAACTTTTGAAGAACACTGCCACCATCCGCCCTATTAGCAGCTAAATAGTTTTTACTTCCGCCAAGGTTATACACGCTCATAAATGCATAATTACCCTGATGCGTAACGCGAATGGCAAACTTGAGATAATCGTTCTGATGCTCAGGATTATACATGATCAGAATGCTCTCTCGCTCTTTGCTGAAGAGTCCGCCGACTTTGAGTTCCTCCTCTCTAAAAGCAACGGGAATTCCGTTTGCACCGCACTGATCCTGAATCGCATCGCGCAACGTGACAAGATTAACATTTGCGCCATTAGCAAAACGTACCCTCGGCATCCACTCAGTTGTTAACGCGCTTTCTTTGTAAACCATTAGTTTCTCCTTTCTTTTATACGCATTTATTGCGTTATTTAACACACACTATTTATTATTGCAAACCGGACGAACGTGTGTCGGCATTGCTTTTTTCGTAGTTAATCTCATATCCATATTTAGGTAAGCTGAAAAATCCCCCTGGCTTTAGGTATTCGGCTTCTGAGACACATGATACGATCTCTTCCATGTACTTTTTACACTCTGCCTCATATTCGCCTTCCGGTATTGTTAAAGCTATTTCTTCAAGCAGCGTATTAACATAGTCAAGCTGCTTCTTGCTGATAATCAGGTGTTTTCCCGAAGAGCGATTATAAGACATAGCTCGAAAAGCGTCATTTACTAAAGCCAAAAAATATTCCAGCTTGACTTCATTATCGTCCGGATCAATATTGTGTGCAGCAGCCGCATCACTCTTAGCGGAATCTATCATCCCGATTATTCGGTATACCTTGGCGCGCCACATATAAAGATCAGCCAGATGAGGAGCAATTTTTATGGCATTGCTAAACGCATGAATTGCCCCCTCGCTATCATCCTCGCCCATATACGCAATACCCATCTGGCGATAAGGGTTCGAATCGTTTGGAAGAAGCATTGACGCACGCTGAAAGGCAGTAATTGATTCTCTGTTTCTGCCTCCACGCCGAAGAGCTTCGCCATATAAAAACCAGGCACGGCCGTTTCTGTCATTAGCAGAAATGGCTCGCTGGGCGATCTGCGCTGCATAATCATTTAAATCCCGATCATATGCCTGAAAATACTCATCTTCCCATGAATCGTTATTTTCTGCTGTGTTTTGCGGCGAAGATCCGGTGCCCTGAATCAAATTGCGATTATACTCATTGCGGCTTGATTCATCGAGCAGTATTTTCTCAGCTTCAGCAATTTCCCTGACGTGTCTCTCTGCCTCAGCACGAATAGTCGCATCAGGGCTGTTAGCTCTGTTGTTCCACAAGCGTCTTGTTTTTTTGATCGCCTGCTTGATCGAAGCAATATCAGCATCCTGCGAAACGCCTAATAGTTCATAATAGTTTACCATGTTGCCCCTCCGTTATCAGTTACATATTTGCACAATTTCTGTCTTTGTGAATTATGACCTGTCTTTAAAAAACTCAGCCCAGTACGGATTCTCAGCATCAAAGATCGCTTTTTGCTCTTCTGTCAGTTTGTATGGGTAATCCCTGAACAAATTGAATATTTGTTTCCCATCAAATGTGAAAAGGTACTCTCCTCTCTGTTCAGGATTACGAATCCACCGAACCTTGTTCCCGGTCTGATTATTATCGGACATATCCATTTACCCCCTTGTGCTGTTCACTCTCCGGTGTATTGAGATAACCCAGCAAATCGAGGAATTCCCGGTTTCCTCTCAATGTGGAAACATCGATCAAATAATTAGGACTGTCAAACATCAGGGATCGTTCACAACCAAACCGCTTCAAGAGCTCATAGTCATCCAAATAATGCCAGCCGTTTTTTGTCGGATGCTGTAACTCTAAATATTCAAAATGGTCGTCATTTATTTTAATTATAGCCGTATGAAGTCCTGTGACAAGACAATACTCCCTTCCGGGAAGCACAGTATTCAACAGCTTGTTCGTACATGCGACCTCATCCTTTCCGTTGATAGTTTGTGCGTCTACCCCCGGCAAATTTACGATTTTCTCAATTGTACGATCCTTCGAAAAGAGCTCCCTGCTCTTCCCATCCCGGAAATCCAAGACATCATAGCCTGCCAGATTTCCAATATAGGCAAACGCCAGCGAGGTACATGAACCGCTGGTATTATCTCCCCCGCCCAAGCGGCTTATGATCTCCTCAGCCGTTCGGTCCCTGCCAAAAGAGTGTATTGAATTATAGCAGACACCGGCCTGATCAAAAGCATCCATTGCTGAAGTATAGTATTGCGAAGCCATGACCGGATCCGGCCTGTCAAATTGTTCTCCGGAATTTGTATTCGGAGTTCCCTGCCAAACTGAATTTCCGGGATTTGGCGCTGATGCCCGGGAAGTTCCCCCGCTTATATTCAGTGCGACCCAATTATTCCCGCTTCGCGAAGCCGTTTCCAGACAGGCGGCTGCATCCGAAAGTTTAGTCCTTGCAAAAGACAGCTGATTGATGATGTTCCAATAATTACGCTGAGAAGTCCCCTGCATCGAACGACGGATAATCTCTTCCAATTTTTTTAGATCTTGCGCCATTTGATTAAGGGTCGCTGCAGCTTTTTGTGAATCTGCAGCCAAATCGGAAACTTGTTGACCAAGATTTTGGATTTTACTCATTTCCTCCTCCGGAATTTGCCTTATCAGCGCCTTCTCAAAACTTTTTCCTTAGTCGGCCCTATCTCCGCACTCCATGCTTTGCCGGCTTCTGACGCCGCAAGAAGCGCCTTTGCCGCATGCAAAACATCCTTTTGAGCATTTCTTAAATATGTTTCAACCTGCTTTGCGGAATTTAGATTCGTTCCTGCTGTTATTTGCGCAAAATAAGCATTCAATTTTTGAATATCCTGTGAGCATTTAAGAAGCCACATTCCATCTTTCTTCGTCTCATCAGAGATTAGGTCAACATATTGTTTTAATTCTGAATAATCGCTCATAGTCTTTACGCCTTGCTAACCCAGTCCTTCGCAGACTGACTTGCCGCTTGGAGCAATTGAGCTGCTTCCTTGACTGCTTTACTGGCTTCCTCAAATGCAGCGACCATTTTTTTATCACTCCCTGAAGCTGTGCCGCTAATCGCCGAATTAATAGCAGCGGCATTTTTTTCGATTTTTCCGGCCAGCTGGATTAACTGACTGGCAGAGGATGCAGAAGTACTCGCAATCTGATTTACCTGCTGCTTGATCTGACTAATAGTTGACATTTAATTACCTCCATGCTATTGAACAATAATTATTTCTTGCTGCGGTATTTTTGTTTCATCGCTTCAATGAGTGCTTTCGCTTCTTCCTTTTTTTTACGGGCAGCAGCCTCTGCCTCTCTCCTTGCGGCTTCGGCCTGAGTCGCAGCAAAGGCTGCCTTCGCTCTCTCCTCTTCGCGAACCTTCTTCTGTCTCTTTACTATGGCTTCTTTCTTTACCTGTTGAATCCAACTTTCGATCTTAGATGCGGCTTTTTCCTGCTCTCGCACGGCATCCTGCCATGAAAGACCTGTTTTGCCGGGACGTTGATCGCCCGGCTTCTTTAAACCGGCAATTTGCGCACAACTCTCCCTTACGTTTTGATACTGCGCCCTTACTGTATTCAGAGCATCTATAAGTTCTTGAGAAAACCGCAAATAGTTATTATCAATTTCTGAAACTCTGCTTCGCTCTTCTTGCGCAATTCTTTCTTGTGAGGCTTCCGCGTTTCCCACTTGTTTAACGATTTCTGTCAAACATTTTATATAGGATTCATAAAGTGAATCAGCTTCCACTTCACCAGACCTCCATTTCTATCAGGCCGCATACCCGATCTGTAACCGGCAGCGCCGGTATTACTACAGAATCCGTTGACATATCAGAAGAATCATGGATATATGCGCGATTGTCTCTGACACCCCAGTTAATAAACGGACCAAGAATATCTCTTGCTGTGTCAGTATCCATTCTGAGCAGGATCTTTGTTCCAATATATCCGTCACTGCCAAAACCGATATGTTCCTTATACATTGAGACACTGGACCACCAGCACAAGAGATGCACGCCCTCCGTCCCGCTTTTCAGAAGTTCCTGAAAAGCTGACGCACCTGTCATACCACTTAGGCTGCATTCCGTAAAATTACTGCAGCGATCCATACCAAAGCCCAATATATATGTATCTTCGGCATCAATCCCATCTTGCACTTCCTGTTGATAATCCATCAGCCAATCTGCAGCATCCTTTGCGCCGACCACTTCAACTGGAAAGCCAAAGCGTTCCATGAGCCTTAACCATCTCGACACATTACTATTCTTTCGAATATCAGCAGCAAGGCCATCGATCATAACGAACCGGGCGTCGCCATTGGGATGCTGCAATGCTAAGGAGATCCCGAAACTCTGGAGGATCCCGACAGCCAGATTATTTTTACCGGGAATGGCGCCTGTAGCCTGCAAGTCCTCTGCTGCGCCAAGTATTGCAACATTTCTTCCAACGTCATTCGAGAGGGAGATCGGAAGCACATCCTTATTTACAGATAGCTTGATTCCACAGGGAAGGCGGACCGCACTGCCTTGCGCAGCTGCTCTCCGCCAGCTCTTAACAGCCGGAGCAAACATCTGATAATTGACCGTGTCTTTTTTGGCAAAAATAACCGGTTTTCTATTCTCTTGCCAATCCTCGCAGAATTCTTTCCTTAACTGTTTCATTTCAGAAGGATCAGCAAATGCAACAGTAAATATCTGATTCGAATCTAAAGCGCCATAATTGACGTTGATTACAGCTTCCCCGCGAACACGGAGATTTGCCGCAGCGCTGTTCCCCATGCCAAATAATGAATAAGATTCGGATACAGTGTTTTGAAGCCCGATCCTGACCGGGAATTGAGCATAAATCCTCTCATCTTTACCTAACAGCCCAATTGTACCGGTTATTGATTGTGATGCCAAAATAATATGGATCGCACAGGCTCGTCCCTGCCTGACCAGATTCTCTAAAAGAGATGCAGCTTCTTCGGAGATCTCATCATCGATATCAAACAGTTTTTGATACTCGTCAATGACCAGTACAATCCGAGGAAGGATCTTGTCCGGATTACGCTTGCGATAACTTTCAAAGTCATGCACCCCTTCGGAGGATTCTCCAAAGAGGACAGCTCGTCTGCGCCGCTCTGCCTCCAAATCTTTCAGCACTGCAAGTCCGACATCCCTGTCACTTTCAAGTCCAAGCATCCTGGCATGTGGAAGCCATGATGAATCCGCGTAGGAAGCATATGGCTTAAACGTCAGGCCATCTTTAAAATCCAGCAGATACAACTCCAGTTCGGATGGACTGTATCTGGTGCACAGGCTGTGAATCATGACCTCAATCAAGTTTGATTTGCCCTTACCTGCAGCACCGGAGATTAAGATATTATGATACTGCGTAACACTGTCGCCGAGACATACAGACACAGTGTCTAATCCCGCTTTGCCCAGATTGAATATCAGATTCTTTGCAGAAGACTCGGTCCAACGTTTACCGGTGTTTTCAATCTGTTCAAAAGGTATTGTGATTGCCGATGCATTCTTTGACGCTTCAATGATCTCCGTGATCTGCTGCGCCAATACATCTTTATTCTGATCAGGAAAAAAGTACGTAAGTTTTTCAAAACCGTCGTTTTGGCTCTTCCACTTATTACCGGCCTGCGTTAACACAAAGAAATTGTTAATGCCTTTGATCGCCTTATCAATGGTATTGGCTGACTTTGCAGCTCTGCTGTTAAGATATAAAACAGCGATTCCCGCTCGGGGACCACCATTTGCAATTTTCAGAAGATTTGTTTCTAAGTCCCTGACCAGTTCTCTGGGAATATCCTGTATGACCAAAAGCCGAAGTTTACCTATAGGCTGCTGCGCTTTTTTCCGTAATTCAATTAATGAAGAAAATCTGCCTTGAAGGAGTTTATCATTTTGAACAATTTCTTCGGTCAGCAGTTTTAGTTTTTCAACGATATCTTCTTCCTTGGTCAGCATGCTGAAACCCGGAAGACGTGAACAACAGGAAAACTCAGCTCTGAGCTCGGGGTTTACAACGGAGACTTCCAGTTGGCCGGGCGCAGTCTGCGAAATCGCGCTTATGGCAAACCGGAGGCCTAAGCTCTGACATGCATCCCCATTGCTCTCTATATATATATTTCCGTGTCCCAAAAAGGGCATGATCCACGGGAGTTCGTTGTCCGACCGGATCACATTTTCGATATTCTGCGGCACTATAGTACCAAAGGCCAAATACTCTGCAGCTTTAATCACAGAGTCATCCTTCACAGTCAGTTTTCGATACACAGCCCTCATCTTGTTCATGTTTTCCATCAGGCTGTTCGAAAACACTGCGGCATGTTTACGCCGATCCTTTTCAAAGCTTACTCTTATCTTCTCCCGAAATTGTGTGCGCGCTAATTCAAGTGCTTTTTTCTCCCGTTCGATTGCATAGAGACTGTGTTGATAGGCAAGTGCAAACTCATCAAATAGTTGTTCAATATTCTCCAAGCCTATCCTCCTTCCTCGCAAAAAACGCAAGATTCAAGTTATTCTGCACTTTTTTCTTCTTTTTTCCTGACAGAAACAATGACATCTGCGGGCCGGAATACCTGATCACGGAATAAATATCCATTTCTGACCACTCTGGCAATACTCTTTTCGGGATACTCCGGAGTCTCCTCAACTGTTCCTACCGCGTTTTGGCAGGAGGGATCGAACATCTTTCCCGGAGACATTTTATAAAACTCACGGCGAGCCAGAATCTCAAGCAGCTCCTCCTCAATTGAGACCGCAAAGTCATCGACTGTTTTTTGCGCATCTATGCGGTCACACACCAACAGGATTTCCTTTACGATCGAAGATATAGCTGCTTCATTCAGCTGTTTCTGTAATGCTTCGTTGTTTTCTTTAAGCTGAATAATAGCGGCTGCCTTGATCTTGTCATCCAGAAGGCGGCGGAGGAACAAGTCCTTAAGTGCAGCTACCTCATCATATATTTTTTTCTGATAGCCTTCTTCTGTATTCACTGCATTATTCTCGTTTTCCATCCTGTTCTCGTCCTCGCTTTCTATCTTCAGGTAATATCCATCTGGCCGATCCTGCGCATGGCATTCTGAACTTCCTCTTCACTCATATTCATGATCCTGTCAATTTCAAATTTACCAACCGTCTGATGTGCAGTATCATCATAAAGCTCGACATAAACCGTCTGGTCGATATCATAGGCATAAGCTACCGTAAAAGGCGCCCCCTTGGGATAAGCAGGAATCGGAATATCTTTGGATCCGATTTCCGTTACATAACGAACATCGCTGTCCTCTCCCTGAGTTACCTGTACACGGATACTTTTCTGCTGATCGACAACAGTTGCAGCATGCTGTTCACCTTTTGTCGGAATCTTTGCATTTTTAGGAATAACAACATAGTTCTCTTCCTGGTTGTGTTCATTAAGCAGTATTACACCGAGAGCCTGGGATGTGACATCAGATACATTGATCGTCATCATTTGGCCGCCTACGATTGTCGTAATGCCGTCGCCGCTGTTCCCTTTATCCGCTTCATTTGAGCTGATATATGCCTGAATAGCAGCTCCTAAAGCAACCGCCTCATCAGGATTCACGTTTAATTCAGCCTCTTTTCCGGAAAGCGAGGACATCATTTTCCGGACCATGGGCATTCTGGTAGATCCGCCGATAAGAAGAAGATGGTCAATATCACTCCAGCTCTTGCCGGCATTCTCCATCGCATCTTCCACCAGTTCCTTGGTAGTATTCAGAAGATCCACTGTTCTGCTCTCAAATTCTTCGCGGGTTATCTTGATCCGCACATGTTTGCCGTCAACTGACAACATGATCGTAGCCTGCGCTACAGTAGTTAAACTTTTCTTTGCTATTTCGGACTTTTCGCGGATCTCTGCCACAAGTGCGTCATCCGTCCGTATATCCCTTTCCACTCCCTGCTCTTTTAACTGTTCAAAGACATATTCGGCAATCCTGTTATCAAAATCAAAACCGCCGAGATTACGATTGCCGTCTGTGGCCAGAACATCAAACTCTCCGTTATTTATGTCCATGATCGTGACATCAAATGTACCGCCTCCAAGATCGTATACCAATACCGTTCCGTTCTGCTTCTGGCTCAATCCGTAGGACATTGCAGCAGCTGTGGGTTCGTTAAGGACACGGAGAACGTTCAGCCCGGCAATCTGTCCGGCCTGCCTGGTGGCTGTTCTTCTGGCATCATCAAAATATGCCGGAACCGTGATCACTGCATCTGTGATCGGCTGTCCCAGAGAAATTTCCGCATCGTTTTTAAGCTTCTTTAAAATGATGGCAGAGATTTCCTCTGCTGTATAGGAATGCCCGTTTGTAGATTCAAATTTCCAGTTGGGATCTCCCATCTGACGCTTGACAAACTGAACAACATCCAGAGGAGCTGTAGCCGCAGAATGCTTAGCCATTTCCCCAACTAACGGTTCATCAGATCCGCTGTCCGCATCAGGAAATAAAACAACAGACGGTGTGATATTTTGCCCTTCAATGTTAGGTAAAATGACGGGTTTACCATCCTCCTGCATAATAGCAGCTGCTGAATATGTGGTTCCCAAATCAATTCCTATAGCGCATCCCATTTTATGCCTCCTGTTATTGCAGAGTTTCACGTTTAAGCTTTATAGCTCTCACCTTTATATTATACAGACTATAGCCTGCTATGACAAACAGCGTACAATAATATTCTCGGAAAATTGTTATCATTTACAATGAAAATACGATAGTTTTAACTAAAATGGAGCTTCTCCCACACCGACTGAGGCGCACCAAACTTTGACCATCCGTCCTCATACACGATTCTCTTATCAGGATGATTCCTGAGCCATTCTTCCTGCTCTGCGATCGCCTCCGGAGTCATCTTAAACTCTTCGCGCCCCGGATTGACCATGATGCCTTTGATTCCCTGCATCTTACCGCTGCGAATATCCCGGGCAACATCCGATACAAGCCCCGGCAGTACCACACTTTGTTGTACTCTGTGCATATAGCGCCTGATCGCAAAAGCATCCGTAAACACAGCCGCCCATTTATCCCCGGACGGCATTACAGCCGTTAAAATGCTCAAAGACATTTTTCCCTTCGGATCACCTTCTGCGGGAAGGCACATACGTGCACACAGAAGATACCTGATCACTTCACCGGCATAGTCATCCAAATGCTTCCGCCAGGACTCTGAAGCACCGCTGAGGTCAGTCCCGTATTTGCGCTGCGAATAGCTGATCTGATTTGCGTAATTGTGCATCTTTTTACACGTCATCGGCAAAATATTCCCAACCGAGCCAAGATTCCCCAATCCAAATTCCCGGATCAGCTCTTCGACGGATATTTTCCGGTCTTTATTGCTGATCGTGATCACGGACAGGTCTCTCTTAAGAACAGCGCCGAAATAGCCGCAGCACAAATATTCCCCTATTTCCCGCGGCGCGATCTCCTTATTCAGCTCACGAACGCTGATGTCTCTTCGGCCGGAGATCCTAATAAACTTCTGTGCCTCTTCCTCCTTCTCAAACAGGAAGAAGTTGTCCCCATCGTGGAATGGCAACTCCAGATAAGAAGCAATCACCGTATACAGCGTCCGCCCCGCCAAAGTATCGCCCGCCTTCTCATCTCCCGAGGCCGCCTGCACCGCCTGGCCGGCACCCGAGGCCTCTTGCACAGGCCACGCTTCCACCCGTTCAGCACCCGCCGCCCGGCCGGCGCCGCCCTTCGGCGGCATCTCATGCTTTTTAGCACTTCCGCCCATTCCCCAGCGACGCAGCAAGTAACCAAGTAAAAAGAACAGAACATAGACAGCAAGAATTGCCAAAGTCATGCCAATTCCGATCTCGCTGATCAATGAGCAGGAGCTGAATAACATAACAACTACAACAAAACCGTTGAAACCCATCAATACGATTCCCAGTACCCGAGCCAAACCTCTCATTTTCTATTCCTCCCCCGCCTCTTTCAAAACTTCTTCTGCCCTTTGCAGGTATTCTTCCACACGCTTCACTTCTTTATCATACTCGTAGTCACCGTAATCATCTTTTACTTCCTGCTCATTAATAATCGAATGCGTTTCACCGGCCGGATCATCTTTCCAGTCAGGCAGGCAGCCGGAAAAGTCCAGTCTCCCTGTACTGTGTCCCGATTCCCTGCCAATCAGTGTTCCGTCACACACATAATAGAGGCAATAATCATCTCCTCCGTAATGTACGATTACGAGCCCTTTTCGTCCCTTCATATAGCTGATAGTAGTCGAAGCCCCGCCGCCAACTCTCACGCAGCGTATTTCCTCATCGATAGAAAGAATTTTCCTATCATCGTCCCATGTTGCGATTTGCTGTTTTTCGGCCAGGTCGATCGCCGATTCTATCTGTGTAAGCGCCCGGACCATTTCAATAACTGATTCTTTATCGTTAAGATCCAGGTTGTCGTACTTTTCCTGAGCGGCCTCATCGGCCTGCTTCAGGATCTGCATTGCGTCTTCGTCCGGCCGGCCCTGCTCCGCTGTGTTCTCGTCGGCCTGCCTGCTCTGCTCCGCTGCGCTCTCGTCGGCCTGCCTGCTCTGCTCCGCTGCGCTCTCGTCGGCCTTCCGGAC
>AUXO018343912.1_pt1 | contig 11173 bp, 10 predicted proteins | sample 768731 | NCBI WGS metagenome assembly AUXO01 (sample SAMN02715735, study PRJNA202380) | gut metagenome | biome: sheep rumen | host: Ovis aries | place: New Zealand: Palmerston North | reverse complement strand
TCATATTTGGAATAGTCCAAGGCCTGTAATAGCCCGATAAGACTAATCTCTGCCCCACCCAACTCTAAATAATGCATGGATATAAAGATCCGTTTCTTCATCACACTTAGATACTTCTTACCTATTTATCAATATACTAGTTCCACATAAGACTATCATAATCATATTTATCTCCAACAATTCTTTTCCCTGACAGGAATTCTGAACTTATCAGATCTCGCTCTTTGTAATAGTATCTCGTCTTGATATTTCCTATATGAAATAAAACATGGCTGAGATTGTCTATCATAAATGGCCTATAAAGTGAAGATTGTATTAATCGTATGATTTCTGGATGCTCGCTACGATAGGAATTCGAGCACCATATCATGAATGGAATCTGGTAAATATATTTTAACTTATTTCTGTTATGTGGTCCTGTACGTCCAAAAGAATCGCGATAGTCATAGACTTCCTCCCCATGATCTGAAAAATATATAACAACGGATTTACTATCACGAAAAAGGTCTATAATTTTTGATATTATATAATCGTTGTAAAGTGTAGCGTTATCATAATCGGCAATAAGCTGTCTTTTCTCATCTGTCATCCACGCTTCATCTCTTTTAATATCATCTTTTGTGAAGAATTCTAGATGTTCATTATGCGGGAATCGTTCTTTGAATCTAAAATGTTGTCCTTTTAAATGAAACATTATAAGATTACGTTTTGTAGAGATTTTCTCTGTTTTGAAAGATTCTATTAAATCTTCATCATATGTATACGATTTCATATTTGTTTTATCGTATACTTTGGATAATAGCGGTTTATTATATAAGAAAGTATTCAGAGTAAAAGTAAATGTTGAATTCTCGTCCCAAGTCTTTTGATTATCCCAAAAATACACTTTATACCCTGCAATTTTAAATAGCTGAGGAAAGAAATAACTTGTACTCCATTTTTCCCCTTTAGAGATACTATTGACACAAAGTACGTTTTTAATTGTTATGCTTGTATACCCATATGGAGTTACAACATCATTAAAAATATAAAGATTCTCTTTATTTTTTTCATTAGTCAAATTAGGGGTCGTATTCAATGAATAGCCATATATACCTGCGTGATGTTTAATATATGATTCACCAATAACTACCACAATATTTAAAGAGTCATCTCCCGTACAACTTGCACTTTCTGAATTTAAGGAATCAATGTTCCTTTCAAACGACAATTCCTCTTTATTCATTAATAGAATGCCATATGTACTATAAATCAAATCTGTAAACGGATTCTGTAAATTTGCTTCAAATGCAAAACCTGACAGTTCGTCCATACTTCTATTATTTAACATAGAGGATAAATTATCGTGTATTTTTATAAAAGAAAAAATAGCTGCACCTAAAATTACAAACGTGAACATAGGAGAATTTATTAGTTTTCTTTTATATTCATCCAATTCCGCTTTCTCATACCAACTCTCTATATAATAAATAAGAATTGTAAATAATATTAGAAGAAATAAAAACGGTAAATTTGAATTTCTCAACATAAAAGTCTGCACAAACTCTTTTGCCTCATTATAATTTGTTTCTACAAGTAGTACAAGTGCGGCTGGTGTGATGCCTATTCCAAAAACATTTTGCAGAAAATATTTGACTATTGTCAATATTACAAAGAAAACATAAACAAAAATTGTAAACCCCTTTTTATTAACAAATTCCAAACTAAATGCAAAGAAATATAAGAAAAAGAAGACATTGCATAAATACAATGAAGATCTAGTTATTAGATTAAACACAAATACCTTTAAATCATATGTAAATAGTGGACTAAATAAATCCTCGTATAAATCCATCCCCCAAGCAAAAAACAAAAAAAAGACAAAAGGAGCTTGAATAACTAAAGGAGTGTTTATTCTCCTAACTATTTTTTTTAGTGTATTTCCAAAAGTAATCATTGGACATCAAAATATAAAAATAAAGGTGACCTTAACTCATTCTGACGACTATGGATAAACATATTATATTTGGAATAGTCTATTGCTTTGCAGAAGTCCTATCAGACTTATCTCTGCCCCTCCCAACTCCATGTAACGCATGGATACGAAGATACGTTTCATCATCATTCACCTATAAGTTGATAAAACTTCTTTATTTCTTCTGTATTACCTTTTTTCTCATGCAGCTGATAGAATACAATATGATCATACAAATGTTTATCCTGCAGCAAACGCTCAACTGCGTCTGCAACAGCAACAGGATCTTGAGCTACAACTAAGCCATTCTCACCTTGAACCATCTGGGTCCATACCGCATCAAACTCTGTCGTAACAACTGGTTTATTTAATATACGCGCTTCAGCAATAGATAAGCCAAAACCTTCATGCCGCGAAGTCTGCACATATAATGTACAATTTTTAATATATGGATACGGATTAGGTGTTACACCTAATAGGATGAAACTGTCTTCTAAATGGTAATCTGATATATATTGTTCCATCTCAGATTTGTATTCTCCCCGCCCTAGTGCATACCATTTAAACTTGACATTTCTTTCCTTTAATATTCGACATGCCTCCAGAGTAATATCATATCCTTTTTGGGGCTTGTTTAGTCGTGCTACTGTCAATAATATAGGAAAATCTTGTGGATATTCTATAGGTTGTTTTTCTAAAGATAGCTTTTTAATAAGAATATCATCCAACATATCTCGCATAATTGTCATTTTATTCTTAAAACAGGGATATGCAGCAGCAAACTCATAATAAGCAGAATCAGAGACCATTACTATATTATCAATCAGGGAATAATAATTCATATAGAAAGAATAATTAATACCTTCTGGAACGTATTTTACATTAATCCATGCCATTTTCTTTGCAGCTATCACTTTATCCACAACATAAAGTGTGGGAACATCTTGAGCATAAGCAACTGCTATATCGTATTTTTTTGTTGATGTAGGGATACATGACGAAACACATTTCCAATACAATCGTGCACGATCCTTATGTGTTAATTTTTTTTTTCGAATGGAAAACGAAAACTTCCAACGGGCAAGATTTTTTTTAAAATCTAATGTTAGGAGCTGGCATGTGATACCTTTTTCCGTAAATTTTGTATAGTCCAAGGGAGGTAGAAGATTTACTCCTGAAGGCAAATATCTTTCAAATTCGCCTCCATAGGAAAACAACTGAAGATCAATATCGTACATCGATTTGTCAATAACAGAAAGAAAAGTAACTAAACTTTTCTCTGCCCCGGCTGCTCCCAAAGACTCAATGACAAACAATATCCTCTTTCTCATATTTCTTTTAAAATCTTTTCCCTAAGAATTGTAGAAGAAGTACCTTTTGTATATGGCAAATAAACTATATCTACTCCTACATCCCCAAATTGCTTTTCAACTTCCGAAAACAATGGTGAACCTTTCCAATCGTCCCCTACGAACATCCGATTAAAATGCAATCGTTCCCATGCGCCGAACTTATTTCTATCCACCTGGGGAATTACCTCATCTACATAACGTATAGATTCCACAATAGCCTTACGTTCATCATAAGGAATAATAGGGACTTTGTGCTTATAACTCAAACACAATTCATCTGTAGAAACACCAACTATTAAATAATCACATAGCTCTTTTGCGCGTCGCAGAATATTAAGATGTCCCACATGGAACATATCAAATACTCCCGTTGTATATCCTATCACTCTATCCTTTTTCATGACTGTATTCTTTCTGAAATATAATTAACAACATTCTCGCATGAATGTCCCGTTTCAAACGAGCCAACAGCTTGCATGAACGAAGACACTTTCTGCTGATATTTACTGGCATCAAAGTTCTGGATTATCAAATTCAACTCTTCGTTATTCTGGCTTATTGGAAATGGCAGATCTTCCAACCTAAAATACAATGACCTATCATTCTTGACATACTCGTCCAAATCTGATGCATACAGAAAACATGGACGAGCTGTTAAAGCAAAATCAAAAATCAAGCCAGAATAGTCAGAAATCACAATGTCACTGATAAAAAGAAGCTCTTGTATGTCATCGTATTTAGTCACATCCCTTAACTCTGGATAATTCACTATCAATTTAGTCGAATAATCTGTCAAATGAGGGTGAAGTCGTAATAAGACCACCCACTCTCCCCCGAATTTAGCCGCCAACGAAGCCACAAGCCTTTTGTAATCGATATCGTAATGCTTTAAAGAATAATCTTTCCTAAATGTTGGAGCATATAATATTATCTTCTGCTCTGGCGAGATTCCAATATTTTTTTTTATATTTTCTCTTAGTATGTTGTTAGAGGAAAAGAGCAAATCGCAACGAGGAGTTCCTGTTTGCGCTATTTCCCCAGAATACCAGAACGCCCTTTTAAAAGTAGCTGTACTAAACTGGCATCCTGATAACAACACATCCGTTTGCGCAGAATCCTTTTTAGCCATCTTAGCATAGTGATCTGGCAAATCAGACTCAACATCGCCCTCGACTTTTTTTAATCTCAGAGAACTATGCCATGTTTGGACATACAACTGCTCCTTCCGCTTTCTATAATATTCTGGCATTCTATAGTTTGTCACAAATACCTTACTTGTGTAGAGCTCATAAAAATACCTCACTGACAGGTATTTCACTTTTCTTACACCTGCTATATTATGGTTTTCTGGCATTGTAAATCCCCATACTACATCCCAATCTTTACAGTTTTCAACAATATAGTCACTCAGATACTTTGGATTACAACCATATTGCGCACCATAATAACCAAGAAAGAATATCTTATTCTTTTGGATGGGTAATAAATGTAAGAATACGGTAATTATATCATAAAAAAAAGACCTCATTGGTTTTATTTTTTATCTATTTCCACTTTTGTTAGGCTATGCGTGCAGAAATGATTATATATTCGTTCTACAAAACTATAGGCAGGATAAATTATAGGAATATCATGTTGTATACGATATCCAAGAGAATGCTTTAATACTGCATCAAACATAGGTCCATATTTCTCCATGGTTTCCTGCTGATAATGCAAGAATGTCTGTCTCACTTCTTCATTCTGCATTTGCATAGCACACTGTACGTATTGGCTTAACACCTTATAGTAACTTGATACCATCTCAGCAGTATATTCTGGATAGCTTATCTGTATGAACTCAAGTCGTTCCTCATAGCCTATTAGTAAATCAAGGTTCTTTAAAGAGAAAGCGCCTGATATACCTGTATTGCGCTGGCGATAATAATAAAGTGGTGTAGGTACTATACCATACCATGTTATATCATGCATCACAAGATGTTGCCAATACGAGTCTTCATAAAATTTTCCTTTTGGGAACTGATGCTGTTTTACGATCTCAGTTTTATATAGTTTCCCCCAGGCAAAATTCTTCACATAGTCGTTTCGTATGAGTTGCAACATTGCACCGTAACGATCTAAAACGAGAGGGGTCTTGTACCTGTTATCAAATAGCAGATGGTCTTCGTATGCATAGTAAAATCCCCCTTGTACCACCTCACAGTTGTTAGCCTCGGCAAAAGCGTAGAGTGTACGTATCGTGTCTGACGCCAACCAATCATCGCTATCAAGATAATAGACGTACTTTCCGCTTGCCACCTTGGTTCCTGCATTGCGAGCATCGGACAAGCCTCCATTTTCCTTGTCTACATATATCGTGGAGGGATAGCGACTAATGTACTCCTGACATATTTCTGGAGAACTGTCGGTACTGCCGTCATTGACAAGTATCACCTCTATTGTGTCATCAACCTGTGCGTAAAGGCTATCAAGACATTTACGCAAACAGACCTCTACATTATAAACAGGTACTATGACAGAAACTGTTTTCATTTTTGCATTAGCGTGATTAAAACATCCACTCCCCAATTTCCATATAGGTAAAAAAAAGCAAAAAAGGGATTCCAACACCAGATCCAAGACTGATGGAATAGCATGATAAACAACATTGCTATTCCCATCAAATGTGACCTTTTATCTGATAGCAATTGTATTGAATTCAGTCCTTATAATTAGCTGCAAATAAATGATTATACAATTGGTTCTTTCAGATGGATAAGCTTCATGTAGATTAATAATAATCTATATCGTTTATGCCAAAGAAGATACTTCAACATTCTTTCACCAAACACCGTTGAGTGATAAACTTCAAAAGAATGATCTACCAAAGGATTGGACAGATAATAATCAAATATGTCGCCTACCTCTCTTAAAGTTATTTGTTTTTTTAATAACCGATTCGTATACCTGACAAAAAAAGAATAATACTGATGAAAAATGAATTGAGATACAATATTGAAGAATTCAACTGGCACTTTACTTAGCAACCAAGCATGAAGATGAATGTAATTGTCAAACATTTCCGTGGAGACTTTTTTTGTCAAAACGGAAGAAGTATTATCGTAGTGATACAGGTAAATAGGAATAAAGCATGCACGTTTAATATATTCAACATAGTGTAAATTGAATTCCAAATCCTCAATTATTGCTATACTTTTAAATTGGAGATTATTAGATCTAATTATCTGTAAATCATAAATTTTATTACATACAGAATTCATTATCCCACTTTCTAATAATGACAAAAATTCATTGTTCTCAAAAAAAGAACTACACATTAAATCATATGCTGTCGAATATTGGATTTTCTTAGGCTTATGAAATATCATTCCGCATGTGACTAATTGAGCTCCATTCTTAACAGAAGTAGATACCAGTTCCTCTATATATGTTTCTTCATACCAATCATCACTATCAATAAAAACCAAATAATCCCCCTTTGCTTTTCTCATTCCCACATTCCGAGCACATGAAAGTCCTCCATTGGCTTGACTAATAACAATTATTCTTGAGTCACTATATTTTTGAATAACATCTAATGATGCATCAGTTGAGCCATCATTCACAACTATTAACTCTAGATTTGTATATGTCTGATGTATAACTGAATCTATAGCTCGACCTATTATCTTCTCAACATTATAGGCGGGCATTACTACTGAGACTTTTGGAATATTATTCATCCTTTATCGATATTAATGTTTGCCCTTTAGTTTTCTATAGATATAGAAATAGCATCTGAGAATCAAAAAAGCAATTCTATTACTCTTTAAAGCAGTTACAATCTCATAGTTTTCCTGATAGAATTGGAATAATTGCCCTAACGCTACGTATTCTCTACAAAGCTTTCTCTTTTCTTCCAAGGCTATTGTTGGTTGAGTTGAAGAAACACCTGTTTCATCAAAAACGACAGAAACAACTGGGATATAACTTACAGAAGCATTGCCAATAACGATAGCTTGGAAGAAGAACCACCAATCAGATATTATCCTAAAATCCTCCCTAAACCTTCCTACTCTATCTAAGAGATCTTTTCTCGTATATGATGCAGGATGCATTATTCCTTTAAAAGCTATTGTGTTGAGAAGTTCCTGTGGAGCCAATGTAGAGGGATTTACAGCCGGGGTTCCCACATGGCTTGAATGATACATATTAGACAAACAAATGTCACTACCTTGCAAATATGGGAGGATCTTTTCAACGACCTGATTATTTTCATAAATGTCCCCAGAATTAAGGAATTGAAGATAGTCACACGTGGCTTTTTCCACTCCCTTATTCATGGCATGATAAATACCTTTATCTGACTCTGAGCACCAATAGGACATATGGTGTTGGTACTGTTCTATAAGTTCCCGAGACCCATCAGTGCTTCCTCCATCTATAACAATCCATTCAAAATCCTTATTAGTCTGGGTTATGACCGATTTTATTGTTTTTAATAATCCGTCATAATTATTATAGTTAATCGTAATAATTGACAGTTTCATGCCCTTATACCTTTAGTATTCTCCGAAGATCAAATTATATAGACGATATTTTATGTAAAGCCACCATGACATTCTGCCCTGCCTAAATCTACTTGCGACGATTGCTGCATGCTCTCGATCCGACTCAGACGTTTCTGGCAAAACTAAAACATTATCTTTCTCCCGAAAATGATATACCAATGGAGTTACCACGGTTTGATCATGCCGATGCACATTAAACGTTTCTGGTAAAGATTCCACCTCATTACCTATTGGATCCATAAACAATATTGGATAAAAGAGAATTAAACGATACCATTCATTAATAATATTAATCAATGATTCTGTCTTTTTAACAAAAAAGCCGCCACACCAAATTTTTGCATAATGAGTGAAGTCGTCGTTACCAAAAAAATCAATAAAATAATCTCTCGTTGTCGGCTTCATCCAATAGCCAACTTCAACTTGATTATTTTCTGGATTTTTACAGAACTCATCCCAACCAGAATATGAGGTATTTTCCCTGTATTGAAAAAACAACGCATTATGATTTTCCATTGCTGAAAAATAATCATCCCACTCTTTACTGTCCTTATTTAAGGAACATCCAGAATCAACATAGCAGATAATATCACCTAAATTACATTTAGACAAGGCGTCAACTACAACATATGGTTTCCAAGCCCAATAGCCTCCACCTCTAGAGAACGCAAAGAGTGGAGACGCTTTAACATATTCAGGTAAGTCTTTATCTGTATAGATAAGTATCTTATCAAAACGTTTTGTACGTTTTGCCATGCGCTTTATGCGTTTTATAGACTCTATATAACGTTTATCGGCATAAGCCACTAAGATTTTTGCCATAACTTCTTATCGTATAGAAAACTTAATTGACCAAACTCGTAACAGATAGTAAATTTGAATTCTCACGCTCTCTCTCAATATGAAAGAGGGGAACCAATGGATGAAAAGGTTTAGGTGGCGGAGCTGAGAAGCATTCAGAATTTTGTTCAAATCCCTATTCTTATCATTTACCTTTAGTTTGTCGACAAGATCTATAAGGGTATCTAGGACTTTTTTTTCAACCCTTTCTTTTGCTATCTTTTGAGGAAATGAATAATGTAATTCTATTAATTCTAAAAGGAAATTACATTTGTTCAAAACACTTGTGTATTCCCTTGACTGCGATGTGTTTGACTTGTTCTTATAATAAATATGCGTATAATAGGGTGTCATGTCTGATACGACCTTGCTGCTCATGCAAAACACCTCCAATTGAAAAAGGACATCTTCAAAACTACAACATTTAGTATCAACAAATTGAATGTCATGTTCTTTAATTATCGATTTTCTGAAGATCTTATTCCACATATTTCCATTCCCCCACAAGTAAGGATATGGTTTACTTTTTTTCTCTCTCTCAGAGATTTCTCCCACTAACCTATCAATGAAATATTGCCGTAGATCAATGACTTTTTCTTCAAATAGTTCAACTGATTTTTCACCACAATTATCAAAAATCGCCGGTGACGCCACAATATCTGCATCTTCTCGTTTAGCCAAAGCATAAAGATCTGCGTACATATCAGGAGCCATCTCGTCGTCATCATCAGCAAATGCTATGTATTCACCACTTGCCATGTTCAAGCCTATATTCCTCGTATAGCCAATATGCTGATTTGTTTTATTTTGAACAAACAAGAATCTTTCGTCTTTGTCAACAACTTTTTTTGCAATTTCATAGCTATCGTCTGTTGGGCAGTCAAATATCAATATGAACTCTATCCCTCTCATATTCTGCCCTTTTAAGCATTGCAATAACCTAGCTAGCCTTCCATCAGAAGATGCATTATATATCGGAACTATAACTGAAACATGTATATTCTTCATTCTGCTTTCGATAGATAACAACTTCCTATGACAATTATGCCCTACTTTTCATCCTCAAATATAAATTCGGCCAATATTTTGTCAACAAAAACGACAAATAAGCATACAGAGAATATTTATTCTCCTTGTACATTACATCCTTATACTTTAGGAGTTTTATCTGATCCTGGAAATCATTCTGGAACAATTTCAAATTAGCCTTGCCATTTGAAGAATTATCATTCAATAAGATATAATAATTATCATATAAAGTATGATGGAAGATATCAATTGCTGCAGACTTATATGCTGATTCTCCTTTTTCCTCATTAATGATTGTCAACAAATTATGAATGTAAGAAATATCTATAGGAATTTCAGATCGGCAAAGACTTCCCTGATGTATACGATAATAATAAGCGTAATAATCCAAATCCCACATATCAAGATTTAAATCCATCAGCACCTTACTTAGGTCATGAGAAAAAAGTACATCTTCACAGAAAGCACCTTCACGAAATCGTAATTTCTCAAAAATACATTTTTTATACAACTTGTTCGGTGCCGCATGGCATATTTTTTTCTTCAAAGCTAATATGCCATATTCACTTGCCTTGACAAGCGTATCTTTTTTCGTATCCCAAATACCATTATAGATACTCACTTCCCCGGACTCGTATCTCCAATATTTTATACCAGCAACACCTATATTGGAAGAACGCGTAATTCCCTCATACAATTTCTCGTACATTCGGGTATCGAAGAAATCGTCACTGTCAACGAAACCAATATACGATCCACGAGCATTGTCTATTCCAACATTTCTAGCAGAGCTTGATCCACCATTCATTTTATGGATTACTCTTATTCTATTATCTTTCGCAGCCCAAGCATCACAAATTGCAGGACAATGATCCGGAGAGCCATCGTCTACCAAAATAATCTCAATATTCTTATAGGTCTGATTAACAAGAGACCCAACGCACTCATCAAGATATCGTTCTGATTTATAAACAGGAACTATGATAGAAATCAAAGAATAATCCATACTATACCCCCAATTGATGAATTTTATTATTTAAAGAAGATGAGAACAACCTTTTCATGTATCTTACCACTCGTCTTTTCCCAAAGCTAGAAACAGCGTTACTGCATAACAATCGAACACACAACCTACCTATTAGCAAGTGCATATTATTGCCTGTTGATTCAAGACGTGTCAAAGTTTCGTCTGTAGCGAAAACCACTCCATATGAAAGCTTTTTGTTCATTCTATCATAGATGTCTTTATCTTTAAAGAAGGACTCCAATAAGCATATATTTGCAATCCATTGAACATAATTATCAATAATACCAGCAACATTATGTTTATTGCTTATAGACTCCCTGTTATCTAAATAGTTATAAAAAGGTTTGCCTATGTACCCCACATTTTTACTATAATATAGAAGTTGAGTTACCAGTGCCATATCTTCTCCAACGTTCATTCC
>AUXO015181674.1_pt1 | contig 11173 bp, 7 predicted proteins | sample 768731 | NCBI WGS metagenome assembly AUXO01 (sample SAMN02715735, study PRJNA202380) | gut metagenome | biome: sheep rumen | host: Ovis aries | place: New Zealand: Palmerston North | reverse complement strand
TACGTAAGGACTCTCAGAAGTGTGGATGACCTTCTTCATTATGCGTTCTGGACGGTGAGTTACGTGGATCAATATGAATAGGATATGAAGATATTACATTTACTGCTTTTCCGCCGACAAAACCACAAGACCATGATTGCAGCGTACTAAATGCTTTAAGAACGTCCTGCTCAAAAAGAGAGTGCTCGCTTTCTTTTTTTCCTTTTATCCGTTCCCCCAATAGCGTTCCAACTGAATCTATTACAAACACTACACAAGTACTTGTTTGTAAACGATCATCTTTTTGGAAGTCATGATGAAAAGCGGATAAAAAATCCTTTGTTAATGACTCATCACCTCCAACGTATTTTGGTTGTACGTCCACAAATGGATAAACTAATAGATGGGTAACTTCGTCAAGAACTGGGTATTGTCCCTCAATAACAGCTTTTTTTTTCTCTTGACAAGTGCAAATTAAGAAAGCAGCAAGAATTATCAACATTCTAAAAAACAGGGATTCCCGGGATGTTGTTCCAATAGCTCTCATACCTATGATAATACTTCTCGGCCAAGGGGTCCTGGCTGAGCCATGCCGCTGTCCGCAGATCGTAGAGCCTTGCGCCGAAGTCCAGGTACGGACGTCCGGCTGAGGCCGCCTTGGACAACGGGTTGACTGCCGCCCCCGCCTTACCGCCTGCAATTTCCTTGCCACCGAAGCGAAGCAGGAGAGCGGATTGCGTGGTCGAGGTCCCGGCCGTCCACACCCTGCTCTCGCTTCCGGAGGGATAGTAGTCGAACCGCTGCAGGACCTTGCCCGTCCCTCACGGCGCGCACGCTTCCCAGGTGGTCGGTGATCCGGTAGAGCACCCTGTCGCTTCCGGTGCCGGGCAGGATGCATCCACCTTCCCACGCCGCGTTCTCGAGTGAAAGTGTCCCGTCCGCGTCACGGGAGTAGACCATCGGTCCGATGTGCACCATCCCGGCAGTCCCCGTGGTCCCTTCATGGATGGAGAGCAGGGTCCCGTCCGCCGCGTAGTCGCGTCCGGCCGCGTCCGTCCCGACTGAGGAAGCGGGTTGCCGCTCGCTTCCCCCTTTAGCTTTCCGTAGGGTGTTCTCTTTTACATGGCGTGTGTCGTTTGTCGTTGAGTTATGCTGTTTCCCCCTTCGCGCTTATTCCTCGCCCTTGACGGATATGACCTCGAGACCGAGGTCGCCGATGATGTCGAGGAGGGTGCTGAACGAAGACTCCGATGAGATGATGGACTGGATTCCGTTGACGGAAGAGTAATCTGTATTTTTCATATCGCGTGAATTTTTATTGACGTTGTTGTTCACTATTTTGTCAGTGTCTGACTTTCCGGGGGCAAAGATAACACACGCTTGTGCCATAGTTCGGGGACAAGGTAAAAAAGTTTTCATTTTTTTTGTGATTTTTTCAAGCGTTGACCTCTCGGATGATTATCTGTGGAGTATGAACAAATTGCGTCCGTCTGTTGACAATAAAGACATCGATGCTGTCAACTTGTTGTCATGCCGTGGATTGGGAACGAAAAGAGAACCGCACTATGCGTTTTAGGATTATTCAGAATAGTGGAGTATCTTTGCCCGAGGAATCCAAGTACAGATACGGGATGAGTCTTTTCAGCTATTTCAGGATATCAAAGCCTTCCGAGGAAAAGGTTCCTCAGGAATTGGTTGATTCTACATACAGACGTCTCAGAAACCGGACTTTCTGGGGCGCGACTATAGCTTATAGCCTGTATTACGTATGCCGTATGGCTCTCAGCGTGGTGAAACAACCACTTATTGATGACGGTATCCTCACTGCCGGTCAGCTGGGAATCATCGGGTCCGCGATGCTTTTCGTTTATGCTGTCGGAAAGTTCGTTAACGGGTTCATAGCCGATTACTGCAATGTCCGGAGGTTCATGTTCGTGGGGTTGCTCGTCTCCGCCCTTATCAATCTTGTTTTGGGCGTAACCGGAATCCTTGGCAATGCATGGGGCATTTCCTCGATGGCGATATTCTTCGTCTTCGCCATTTTGTGGGGAATCAACGGGTGGTCCCAATCCATGGGCTCTCCCCCCGGAGTCATCAGCCTCTCAAGATGGTTCCCCCTGTCGACGAGGGGTACGTTCTACAGCATTTTCAGTGCAACACCTTATCTTGGCAAGTTCCTTTCGTTCATATCAACCGGATTGGTTGTGGGTTGGATCGGATGGGAATACGGATTCCTGTTCAGCGCCGTAGCCGGTCTGATCGGTGCGGCAGTTATCCTTTTGTTCGTCTCCGATACGCCGCAAAGCAAAGGTCTTCCTTCAATTCAGGAGATTTCCGGCGAAACGGTAACCAAAGCGGACACCCTTCCCACGAAGGAACTCCAGAAATACGTTGTCCGTAATCCCGGTATTTGGGTTATCGCTTTTTCGAGCGCATTCATCTATATCACCCAATATGCGGTGAGCGGATGGGGGGTTCTGTTCCTTCAGAAAGCCAAGGTGTTCTCACTTGAGAGCGCCACCCAGATAATAGCCTTCTCCGAAGCTTTCGGCATCGCAGGAACAGTCTTCGCCGGATGGCTGTCTGACAAGGTTTTCAAGGGAGACAGGGTGAAACCCGTCATATTGTCCGGGCTTCTTTGCCTTTTCTCATTGGCCATGTTCCTTCTTACTGAAGGAGGATACATTCTCAACATCGTTTATGTTTCCCTCTTCAGCCTGTCGATCGGAGTGCTGTTCTGCATTGTTGCGGGGCTTATGGCTCTTGACATAATTCCGAGGAAGGCTACGGGTTCAGCCCTGGGTATCGTCGGAATATCAAGCTACGTTGCCGCCGGAATCCAGGATATCGTCAGCGGATACCTTATACAGGGAAACGAGACTGACGGGGAGTACAATTTTATTCCGGTGGCCGTGTTCTGGCTTGTTTCCTGCCTGATTTGCTTCATTCTTCCGGTCCTCAACTGGAAGTATATGAAGAAGAAAGTCGTCGACATCTGAAATTGATTATTTATATGAAGGGGTATACTTTTGAGAAAAAAGTGTACCTTTATTGTCGTATTCAGTCGAGAAAGACCACATAATATTTTACCGAAATGAGACTTCAATCAAGCATTGATTACGTTACCCGTTGGGGAGAAAAGATTGTTCTCCGCATCGGAGAAAGAACTTATGACATGCGCTGCATCTTGAGAGGCGCATGGCAAGTCGAGATAGATGACGTCCAGATTCCTTCAGACCGTACATATTCTTATGAAGTCTGGAACGGAAGCGAAATCCTCCGGACTGAATGGAAGAAGCATGTTCTTCCCGTCAACATACAGGACGATGTCATTCTGAGAGACCGTTGGATCGATCATCCGTCGAATTCCCCTTTCTATTCTTCGCTGTTCACGGATGTCGTGTTCCGTCGTCATAGGACAAAGGTCAACCCTTCCTCTTCCAAGGACGGGAACGTCACGTTCATTTTTGATTCTCCCGAAATCCGTCCCGATCAGGCCGTCGCGATAACGGGAAGCGGCAAGTTGTTCGGTGACTGGAAAAAGATGGTTCTCCTTTCGGACGTGGACTTCCCTACGTGGACCATAACCCTCAATGTAAAGGCACCGTTCGAGTACAAGTTCGTCATCGTGGACAGAAAGAGCCTCGAGCCCATTCTCTGGGAAAATGGCGGGAACCATTTCTTCGCGGAGATGGTACCTTCCGGCACTTCATTGGTGGTGTCTGATATTGTCCCCGTTTTCCCGACTCTCCCGTGGAGGGGAGCCGGAACGGCTATACCGGTATTCTCGCTCAGGACGGCGGACAGTTTCGGCGTCGGTGAATTCCACGATCTGAAGAAAATGGTGGATTGGGCTGTCGCTACCGGGCAGAATGTCCTTCAGCTGCTCCCCATCAACGATACGACGATGACCGGGAAATGGCAGGATTCATATCCGTACAACGCCAATACGACATTCGCGCTTCATCCCCAGTTCATCCATCTTCCCGCAGCGGGCGTGAAGGTCGATAAGGCGTACAGGGCCATGAGGGACAAACTCAATGCTCTTCCGGAGGTTGACTATGAGGCAGTCAACAATGAAAAGACACGGCTTCTCAAGGAGACGTTCGCGAAGATAGGAAATGAAGTCATGAAGACCGATCAGTACAAAGCCTTCATGGAAAAGAACGGGGATTGGCTCATTCCTTATGCGGCGTTCTGCTGCTTGAGGGACGAATTCGGGACTCCCGATTTCTCCAAATGGGGCAAGATGGCGAAGTATACCCAAAAGAAAGTCGCCGCTTACGCCAAAGAGAACGAAGACAAGATCAATTACCATTGCTGGGTACAGTTTTGTCTCGACGCCCAACTGCATGACGCCGTCCAGTATGCTCATAGCCATGGAGTGGCGCTCAAGGGTGATCTTCCGATAGGCATCAGCCGCACAAGCGTAGACGCATGGGCATATCCGGAACTTTATCATCTGGATTCCCAGGCCGGAGCTCCGCCGGATGCTTTCTCAGTTTTCGGCCAGAACTGGGGATTCCCCACGTACAACTGGGAGAAGATGAGCGAGGACGGCTTCGCATGGTGGAAGTCCAGGATGCGCAAGATGAGCGAATACTTCGACGCTTTCAGGATTGACCATATACTCGGGTTCTTCAGGATTTGGGAGATTCCAATGGACGCTGTCCATGGCCTGTTGGGATATTTCAACCCGGCGCTCCCGTATTCCGCTGACGAGATCCTGTCGATGGGATTCGACTTGTCCGAGGGAAGATTCACACAACCTCCTTTGGGAGATGATGTGATAGGGGAAATATTCGGGGATCTCGCTTCCGAGGTCAAGTCGAAGTACATAAAGGACGGTAAACTGATACCTTCAGTTTCCACGCAGAGGAAGGTCGTCGATAAATTCAAAGGAGATGGAGAAAAGGAAGAACGTCTCCGCGAAGGATTCCTGACCCTTTTGGACGATGTTCTCTTCATTGAAGATCCGAGGAAGAAGGGGTACTTCCACCCGAGAATTTCCGCGCAGTCGACATATTCGTTCAAGGCGTTGGATGACTACCGCAAGGCAACATTCATGAACTTGTACAACGACTTCTTCTATCATCGTCACAACGAGTTCTGGAGAGAGTCGGCAATGAGCAAGCTTCCTTCTCTCCTGGGATCTACCGACATGCTCACTTGCGGTGAGGATCTCGGAATGATCCCGGCATGCGTGCCTTCAGTAATGGAGGAACTCGGAATCCTTTCCTTGGAAATCCAGCGTATGCCGAAGAGTATCACCGAAGAGTTCGCCGACCCTGACAAGTATCCGTACCTGTGCGTTTGCGCGACCGGAACACACGACACCAATCCTCTCCGTGCTTGGTGGGAAGAGGACCGCGACCTTACGGGCCGGTACTACTACTCGATGCTTCATGGGACGGGAGAAGTCCCTTACTTCTGCGAGCCTTGGGTTTGCGAGAAGATACTCTCTTCTCATGTCAAGTCTCCTGCGATGTTGTGTATCCTTCCTCTTCAGGATTGGCTTTCAATGGACGGGGCGATCCGTTATCAGGGCAATCCGGCCGATGAAAGAATCAATGTCCCGGCGATTCCGAGATATTACTGGCGTTATCGCATGCATCTGACCGTGGAATCCCTCATCGGTGAGGCCTCGTTCAACGGAAGAATGAAAGGAATGATCCGGGAATCCGGTAGGGGAGTGTAACTTTCCCTACGGAAGCCCGGTCCGTATTGTTTCAAACATGATTGAATCATAGTCTATGGCTTTGGATTTGAGGAAAATCGGGTATCCGTGGATTGTGCACGGATTCGCTCTCATGCATGCGCTCGTCTCATACCTGAGTCGTGCAGCCGGCATTGAGGATACCATTTTCCTCACTGTTCTCACAATGGCCATGACAGTTTTGATCGGTATCAAACAGGGACTGAACGTGGAGTTTTCCGCTATCAACATCATCCTTGTCAATATTCTGGGTTTCGCTCTCGGAATAGGTGCCGCCCGGTTTTTCGAGCTGTTCGTTGATTCGGAAACTCTTGTCTCTCCGCTGTCCACATTCCTCACTACAGAAGTCTTGGGATGGGGGCTGGTCTTTTTCGGCCGACTTTATTCCGTCCCTTCCGATGAGAAAAGCGTATCATTGAACAACAGGCAGATAGTCTGGCTGATATCTGCTGTTGTTCTGGTGTTCGTTGTGAGGGTTGTTGTGGACGGCATTATGACTACACCGCTCCTTCGGGATATATCCTTCGGTGATGTGGTCGGATTGTTCCTCTCAAATTCCGTGGCTCTTCTGGTCATGGTCTTTTCCACGATCCTGTTCCTTTTGTACAGCAAAAGGAGCTCCTGGTCCAAAGAGGACAACGGTGAAAAGGTATGGTGGACCCTGTCCGCACATTTTCTTTTCTTTCTGGCGATTTCATTGCTGGGTTCGATTCTCGTCGGTTATGGTTTACCCTTTACAATCGAAGGGGAGTTCTCGGGAAGGTATTTTCTGGTGCTGATGCTCGTCGCCCTCATCATAGAACTCGCCATCTATTCCATCTCCTATGTGATGTACTATGCCATAGCCGCAAATCGGAGGGCCGAAAGCGAAAGAAGCAAGGCGAACCAGGCTTTGGTTCAGTACATGTCACTCAAGCAGCAGGTGAATCCCCATTTCCTGTTCAATTCGCTGAACATTCTCGATTGCATAGTTGCGGAGGAGAAGACACCGGAGGCAAGGGATTATATCAGGAAACTTTCCGGAATGTACCGGTATATGCTCAAGAGTGAAAATTCTCCGACCAGCCTCCTTTCGGATGAGATGGAATATGTGAACATGTACACGGACCTGCTTCAGGTCCGTTTCCCGGAAGGTTTGGAGATCCATACGGAAGTCAATCCTTCCCTCCTTGGCCGCTCTGTCGTGACCTATTCGGTGCAGATGCTTGTGGAAAATGCCGTGAAGCATAACGCAATATCCTCCGAGAATCCCCTCGTGATAAGGATATTCACGGAAGGGGAGTACATAACGGTGACGAACAACATTTCCCCGAAACTTTCCCCGGTCGAGTCGACAGGGCTTGGCCTCAAATACATAAAGAACATTTATAAGGACCGTAGCGGAAGACCTGTTGTCATCGAGGATGACGGAAAGACTTACCGCATATCATTGCCGCTGTTATGAGCAGAAAAGTGCTTATCATAGAAGACGAAGTGATGGCCCGGAACATGTTGGCCAGAACACTTGGGGAGAATTTCCCGGACATGGAAATTGTTGGTACGGAAGGATCTGTTTCAGGAGCCGTCAGGTGGCTCAGCAATCCTGACAATCATGCTGACATAATCTTCATGGATGTCGAACTTTCTGACGGAAAATGTTTCGAGATATTCCGTCAGGTGAACGTCAAGGCCAACGTCATCATGACTACGGCTTACGACAACTATGCGGTGAAGGCTTTTGAGGTGAATTCGGTGGATTATCTCCTCAAGCCGATTTCTGTACAGGATCTCCGCCGTGCGGTTGACAGATGTACTTCCGGCGAAAATGTCCTTGATGTCGAAAAAATCGTCTCGGCCCTGACTTCTAAAGAATCCAAACAGTACAAAGAAAGATACCTTGTGCAGCTGGGAGACAAGATTTTTCCGGTCAGGGTACAGGATATCGCATTCTTTTTTTCGGAGTTCAAGGACAACCATGTTGTCACAAAGGACGGGACCGTCTATGTTATCGACTCCACGTTGGATACCATAATGTCCGAACTCGATCCTGAGGTATTTTTCAGGATCAACCGAGGATGCGTGGTTGCAAAGGAGTATGTCGGTAGCGTGACCAAACTCTTCGGCGGGAAACTCCAGGTTATGATTGAAGGAGCAGGTGGGCCTGACGCCAAATGGAGGAAAGGGTATGATACTGACCTTTCCGTCTCAAGGGCGCGGGTGGAGGATTTCCTGAAGTGGTTGGAGGGTTAAGGGGAAGGTTTTGCTCTTTTTTAATGTGGGCAAGAATCAGGTTTGTTGATTGTCAGAATTCCAGTGTATATCTTAAACTCGGCATTATCGGCAGCAACGATATCTGCTTCCACTCACCTGATCTGTCTTCATAGGTGACAGTGAAAGGATTGTGGCGATTCAGGAGGTTGAAGACTCCCATATTCAGCGCATGTTGCGCTTTCCTTTTCCATTTCACATATACGCCGAAATCCAATCTGCGGTAATCCGGCATCCTGTAGTTGTTCACCGAAGTGAAATAATCCACAAGTGTGGAGTGCCCATAGGGAAGAAAGGCGGTGTATTCTCCTGCTGCGACAGTCTCCCAATGGCCTGATTGAAAAGTGAAAAGGCCTGTCAGGCCAAGTTCTTTCCTTTCATCTGAAATGAGTGACCAGGAGGCTTGGATATTCAGTATGTGCCTTCTGTCGAATTTTGCGGGGAAGGGATTACCGTTGTTGATATCGGGGAAGATCCGGTCAGTTTTTGACAACGTGTAGGACAATTTGTAGGAGAACCTTTCTCCGTCTTTTTCGTAAAGGAATTCCAACCCTTTTGACGCCCCTTCTCCTACCGCAATATTGTCTTTCCATCCGGCAAGTGCCGAGGAAAAAAGTTCTGACGCATCGGCAAAAAATACGAGATTGTACATTTTCTTCCAATAGGCTCCCACAGTGATGCGGTGTTTCCCGAAGTTGCCCATCAAACCCGAATAGAATTGTAAAGAGTGTTCTGATGGATGACGGCTGTCGGAAGGAATCATCATGTCAAGGGACCATCCTAGAGGAATTCCTTCAAGGGTATGATAATGCTGTGCAGTCCAATCCGCCGTTCCCTCAACAGCGAGCCATTTGGCGAAATGGATACGGGCAAGGAGACTTGCTTCAGGATTGAAGAAGAGCCTGAATTTGCCATCAGGATCGGAGTCGGAGATTCCTGCATGCAGCTTTGAAGAAATCCTGAAAGCGTATCTGTTTTCTTTACTCCAGTCGGCTTGGAAAATCAAGCTTTGAATAAAGTTGCGGGAAACATTGTCCGACCTTGGCGAACTTGGAGGCGTCCATGCTCCTTTGCCCTTGAATGTGGCGGATGTGCCCGGATTGAACCACGCCGCCCTAGAAAGCGTCCCCAGGAGAATGGTATTGCCGGAAGGGTAACTCTTTATGAAATTCGCTCCGATCCGGACTTCATCCAGAGAACTTATGATGGCGAGGTTGTTCAACACACCGTCCATGTCACGGACGATCCCTTGTCGGGATGAATAACGGTTGTATGACAGGGAGGATTTCAGGACCCAATCCTTGACAAGGGCGGTTCTCCCATTCAAGGCAGCCACATAGTTTCCCCATGCCATATTCTCGTCAGAGTCTCCAAACATGTATCGGTATGCGTCCATCGTTCCGAACAAGCTCAGGGATATGGTGTTTTTGGGATTGACTTTCCAAACCCCTTTCGCGAAACCGTCCATGGCAAAGGCCCTCACTCTTTGGAGACTGTCCAAAGGACCATGGAAGATGTTTCTCATAAGATTGTATTCAGGACCGAGAGGAGATACTCTGAAAGATCCGATGAAGGAGACCTTGTCCTTGACAAGTGGAGCCGAATACATTCCTCCAACCAGAAAATTGCTGACGGAGACCTTGTACGATTCGCCATCAAAGGAACCGTCTTTGCTCAAAAGGCTTATGTGAGAAGCTGTCAGGTTCAAGTCCTCAGCGTCGAAGCCCCCGCTCCGGAAAGCCGCATCACTGATAACTGACTCTGGGAAGGAGCTCGTGAGACCCAGGAGGTGGCTTCCGCCATAGATTGGGACACCGTCAAAAGTGGTGACATTGTTCCCCATGTTACCTCCTCTTACGAACATTGCGGATGATCCTTCGGCTCCGGTTGAAACGCCCGGAAGAATCTGGATGTACTTCATCACATCAGATTCTCCGGTAGCTGCGATCATTTTTCCTATCTGCGGGAGTGATACGATATGGGTCCCGGCTCCTCTGGTGATATGCCTGTCGGATATGACAATGGCGGAGCGGATGCTGTCACGGATCGCCTCCTGTCCATGGGCATGAGTCCCGAAGCAGATACCTGTCAGTATGCAGTATATGAATAAAGTCTGTTTATGCCCCATAAGAAGTATTAGACGTCAATGTCAATGATAAACCCCGGTACTGTGAAAAATGTATGACCCGAAAATACCTAGACCGTTTTTGATGTTGGAGTAGGCGTTGTCAGTAGAGTAGGCGGATGTCAAGTCATGGTGAAGTTTACTGTCTTTGCGGTAAACGTCCCGGAGGTATTTGTCATATTCCTCCGAAACGGACAGTATATCGAAGTGTTCGGTACGGGGCATCCCGCCGATAGTGTTGGCGGGACATTCCAGAGGTCCGGGAATCATCATGAAGTCATCCCAGATCTGTGAAAAAAATCCATTCTTTCTTTCCTCCACGCTTTTTCCGTTGGAATAATACGCCGGGAGGTCAATGCGCACGAATCCTCTGTGTTGGGGAACGTCCGGCAAAAGATCCTGCCTTTTCTTCAGAACATTCCACATGTCGGAATAGCGTTCCCCGACTTTTCCTGATAAATCCATGTCGGAGTATTTCTCCCCGGTGGTGTTGAAATCGTCGGCATATGCACAATCCGTATATAAATATTTGAATGCATCCTTGTCCGTTTCATTGTCGTCATGTATTCCCTTGTGGGCGTAAATCCATATCTTGTGCGGATATCGGGTGTTGGGAGCGTCGGATTGTTCATGGTCGTCGTTTTTCAGAATGGCCATGGTTCCGTATCCCGAAACGGCTAGGAACGGATGGGGTGTAATCGTAGATGCTGAAATGGTTTCATGACCGGGTATTTCAACAATGAGGGCATATCCATGATTGGCCATTATTGGACCGGCCCCTTTCCAAAGCGTTCCATCCGCATGTGAAAACTTGATGACGGTATCGCGCGAACTGTGTCCTCCCAATATGTACACTTTTGCATCCGTTATCGGGACGGACTCCTTTTGGGATTTTCCCTTGGCATAGAACAAGTGCAACTGTTGGTCATAGATTCTTATCATTCCGTCACTGTTTGGAGCGCTGCGAAGAACGCATGATACGACAACCGGAAGATTGTCCTCTCCCGGGTCCATTACTAGTGTTTCGACGCACGACGACGATGCGATCAAGAGTGCGGACGATAATATGACGGAAGGAATTATTCTCATAGTTTGACGCATTCTGA
>AUXO010064080.1_pt1 | contig 11173 bp, 10 predicted proteins | sample 768731 | NCBI WGS metagenome assembly AUXO01 (sample SAMN02715735, study PRJNA202380) | gut metagenome | biome: sheep rumen | host: Ovis aries | place: New Zealand: Palmerston North | reverse complement strand
GATGGTCCAGTGTTTAAAATTAAGAACGATCCAAGAATTACAAAAGTTGGAAAGATATATAGAAAACTATCATTCGATGAACTACCTCAAATATGGGATATTTTTGTTAATAGAATATCCATCGTCGGGCCTAGAAGTCCTTTGCCTAACGAAGTTGAGCAGTATGATGAATTCCAACGTCATCGTTTAGATGTTAAAGGTGGTTTATTATGCTTATGGCAAATTCAAAAGAATCGACATAATTTAAGTTTTGATGATTGGGTTGATTTAGATATTAAATATGTAGAAACAAGAAGTTTATGGCTTGATTTTAAAATAATAGTCATTGGAGCTTTTAGAGTTGTATTTGATCATTCAGGAGAATAGGATTATGAAATTGTTATTTGTTTCTTGCCACGGTATTTGGATAACAAATGGTGGAAGAGAAAATAGTTTAAAGAATAGAATTAAATATCTTACTGAAGTTGGATATGATATCGATATATTTTATTTTAACTATTTGGATGCTTATGGCACTTCTGATTCAGCGAAAATAAAAGAATTTTATTGTAAAAAAATGAGTCGAATAACTAAGTGTTGGAATGTTTTTTGTTCCTTATTTAATAAAAACCCATTTCAATCTTCGTTGTATTTGTCTAAAAAAAGAATTAATGAATTAAAAAAAGTGATTAGAACATTTGAATATGATTATATTTTTGTTGATATGATTAGACTGGCACCATTGTATAAACATATACGTAGTATAACTAATGCAAAGCTAATTTTAGATTTAGATGATATTATTTCTAAACGCTATGTAGTCGGTACAAGAAATATAATGGGGCAAGCTGAAGAAGGTAATAGATTTATTTCAAAAATTGTTAATAATAGTTTTATTGGACGATTAATAGTTAAAAAAGAATATAAAAGATTAATCAAGAATGAGAAGAAGTTTTCTTTAATGTACGATAGGACTACTCTAATTAGTCCTAAAGAAACAAAAGAATTGTATGATTTAACAGAAAATCCTAATATTATGTATCTTCCAATGTTAATAAGTGATAAATCTTTTTTGAAACCAAAGAAGTTGTTTGTAAAAGAAAAAATAATATTGGGGTTTGCTGGTTTACTTAAAACTCCTGCTAACAAGACTAGCTTAATTTATATTTTAAATGATATAATACCATATTTAAATTTGAATTTTGAATTTAAAGTGATTGGCAAAGTTGATGAGGACTTCAAGAATAAGTATGAAAATGATAAGGTCCATTTTACTGGATTTGTTGATGACTATCAAGGAGAATTATCATCTATAGATGTTTTTTTAAGCCCAATGGTATTTGGAACTGGTATTAAAACAAAAATTTTAGAAGCTATGGCTGCTGGTATTCCAGTTCTTACAAATAGTGTAGGAGCGGAAGGAATGATTATCTCAGATGGAGTTGAAGCATTTGTAAAAGATAATGTTAATGATATTATTGATACATTGAATAATAAACTTGATCCGATTATTTTGAATAATATGTCTGAATCAGGATTTAATTATGTAAAAAGATTTCATTCAAAAGATGTTTTTTTAGATAATTTCAAAAAAATTATTAATATAAATTAGTAAGTGCTTATATTACTTGGTGTGTAATGTAAATGGTTTAAAAATAATTTTTGTTTTTTTTGTTTTAAAGGTGGTGACATTGTGATACTCGGGATAGATGGACAATTACTTGTTGGTAATAAAACTGGAATGGGTGTTGTTTTGCATAATGTTTTAAAATTATTATCTTTGCCTAGCAATATTGAAAAATATTTATTTTTAAATGGAACAATTGATAATGAAATGATAGAGGAATTTAAAAATAGAAATATTGAATGTGTTTGTATGCCAAAATGTAATTATTTTAAATGGGAGCAAATTGTTATTCCAAAATTGGCTAAAAAATATAGAATTGATTTATTTTGGTTCCCAAATAATACTGCATCATTAAAAATCAACTGTAAAACAATTGTTACAATACATGATTTGATATATATGCAAGGAAGTGTTTTCTCACCGCCTACTATTTATAAAAAAATTGGAAAAATTTATAGAAGGTATGTAGTAAAAAAAATAATAAATAAAACAAATAGAATAATATCTATAAGTAATAGTACAAAGGATGATATTTTAAAAAGATTTCCAAAAGTTAAGAACAAAATTTCAGTTGTACTAAATGGATGTGAATACGATAATTCAATATTAGATAACTACGAGTATGAAGAATTTAAAAAAAGAAATAATATTGACAGAAATTTTATTCTTGCATTCGGTTCTATCGAAAAAAGAAAAAATACAATGAATATAATAAAAGCATTTGAAAAAATTTCAGATTCTTATGATGGTAAATTAGTATTGTTTGGATTTAGAAATTATGATAAATCAAAAGAATACAAATATATTAAAAAGAATAAAGTTAAGAATATAATTATTCTTGGATATATTTCTCAAAAAGAAAAAAATTCATTATATAAAAATTGTGATTGCTTTGTTTTTCCTTCATTTGATGAAGGGTTTGGCCTACCTGTTTTAGAAGCGTATAAGAATGGTGCTAAAGTTGTATTATCTAATATTTCGTCTTTGCGTGAAATAGGCGGAGATTTGGGTTTTTATGTTAATCCTCAAGAAGTGTTAGATATAAGTGAAGGTATGGTCAATGCAATAAAATCAAATAATAATGATTATTCATATTTAGCGAATAATTGGGTTAAAAGATTTGATTGGTCGGTATCGACTAAAAAAATAGAAGAAATTATATTAGAAATTTTTGGTACAAATTATGAAAATACTGATTGTTAATGAATTTATAAAACTTGGTGGTGCAGAACAAATAACGCAAGAACAAGTTCGTATTTTTAAAAATAAAGGGCATGAAGTATATGAATTATATTTTAATAAAGGAAAATATGAACTAGAAATTGGTGAACGACAATATTTAATTCAAGTTTCAGGTTTGGTTAAAAAAAATATTTTTTGTAAAAATGTTTATAAAAAAATAACTAGGTTATTAGAAACAATAAAACCAGATGTTATTTTAGCTAATAATATATGGTCTTCGCCTTATTCGCAATATAAAGCTTTTTCAAAGTATAAAGTTATCCAAGTAGTTCACGATTTTTATCCTGTTTGTCCAAATACACTTTGTGTAAAATTTAAAAATAATAATGAAGTCTGTTTAGGTTATAAATACAATAAATGTCTTAAATACTGTGTTGAAAACAATTCTAAAATCCAACTTTTTGTAAAAAGAATTAATATGAAGAAATTAGAAAAAGTAAGAAAAAAGTATGTCGATTTGTTTGTAACTCCTAGTGAGAAATTAAACACTTATATGTTAAATTATGGTTATAAATCTGTTTGCATAAATAATCCTATAGGAAATAATACAAAAAAAGAATTAGATTTTAGTATAAAACATAATAAAACGCTTGAATATATTTATGTGGGGGGGATTAATAATCATAAGGGTGTTCTAGAATTGATAGATGCTTTTATTGATTTTTCTAGGGATAAAGATGTTGTTTTAAATATATATGGTTCAATTACAGAGCTAAATATTCAAAGTGCTTTTTATTCACAAATAAATAAGGTTCCAAATAAAATTATTTATCATGGTCCTAAAGCACATGATTTAATATTAAAATATATATCAGAATCTAATTTTTTAGTTATTCCATCAAAGTGGATGGAGAATTACCCTACTGTTGTTTTAGAAAGTATGATCAATGGGACAGTTGTTATAGGTTCTAACATTGGTGGCATTACAGAGATGCTTTCCGATGATAAAGGCATTTTGTTTGATGTTAGAAAAAAAGAAACTATAATCGATGCTTTAAATAGATCTTATACTATGGATGAAAAAGAGTATATTAGCGTATGTTCTAAATCATATCAATATGTTGTTGATAATAATTCTACTGAAGGCTATTATATTAAGTTACTTAGAGAAATGGAGAAATTACAATGATTCCCTTTACAATAATAATTATTGAAATTTTAATATTGGGATTTTTATATTATACAAAGTATATATCAAAGAAAAATTTTTGTATAATTGTATGTATTTCACTTGTGATTGTTTCTGGTTTTAGAGGAATATCTGTAGGTTTAAATGATACCGAAAATGTATATCTTCCTTCTTTTGAACTTGTTTCCAATACACCATGGAATCATTTGTTTGAACTAAGAAAAACAACATCCAATTTAAATGATGTTGGTTTCTTAATTATTATTAAATTATTGTCAGAGTTTAAAAGTGAATTCTTGTTTATTTTTATGACATCGGCTCCATTCATTATTATATGTTGCCGTTTTATATATAAGTATTCAAAGGAACCAATAACAAGTTTTGTTTTATTTATGAGTCTAAATTTATATTTTGGTTCATTTTATTTGATAAGGCAGACAGTGGCTTCATTTTTCTTGTTAATAGCGCTTGAATTACTATTAAAAAAGAAAAATATTTTATTTTTTGTATTTGTTATAATTGCTGGTACAATTCATTCTACTGCATATATTTTTATATTAGCATTTCCTTTGTGTAAATTTAAAATGCCTTTTATATTACAAATTGGAGTTATGGTTGGTAGTTTAATTTTTGCACAATACGGATTACCTTTATGGAATTCTATTGTTGAATATTTTTCGAGTTATTTTTATTATTATACTCGTTATAACTATTCAGCGGTTGGAGAATTTGGTCAATCTTGGATTATTGGTTTTATAATAGTTTGTATTTCAAGGTTGTCATATGATAAGATGAATGAAGATGATAAAAATATTAATGCATTCATTAATTTGTCAGTTATTGCTACTATGTTTTATGGTTTTATGCCTTTGTTAAGTGAATTCAGTAGAATTGCAATGTTCTTCGGTATTGGTTATATTATATTGCTTCCAAATACGATTTTCTATCTAAGAAATAGAGATTTTAAATATGCATTTTATGCGATGGTAACTATTATTTTCTGTGGTTATATGTATTATTTGTTGCCAGGTAAAAATCTTTATGATTATTATTTTTATTTTAACTGATTAATCTTAAATCGTTAATATAAATGTTATATGAGGTATGAATATGAAAGATTTTTTAATTGATGTACCGGTAAAAATAAATATTTGGATTAGACCGGAATGCCAAAAAAAACAATGGGATATTATAAAACAAGCTTGCCCAAGTATACTATTTATTCAATCAGATGGTGGAAGAACCGAAGAAGAGTGGAAAAAAATAAATGAAAATAGAAAAATGATTGATGAATCAATTGATTGGAAATGCCAAGTATATAGATTTTACGAAAGTGAAAATTTAGGACTGTATGCCATGGGTCAAAAAGTAAATAGTTTTATATGGCAAAAAGTTGATAGATGCATTTTTACGGAAGATGATCAAATAATGTCTCTTTCTTTTTTTAAATATTGTAAGGAATTATTGGAAAGATATAAGGATGATGAACGTATTGAATGTATTTGTGGAATGAATCATTTAGGGATTAATTCCAATGCAGAAAGTGATTATTTTTTTTCAAGACAGGGTTCAATTTGGGGCTTTGCCACATGGAGAAGAGTTGGTCTTGATAAAAGAAATTTTGATTATTTTAATAATGAATATGCAATGAAATTAATGAAAAGAAATACCAAAGATAATAAAATGATATGGAAAAGACTGAATGCATATGGTAAAGGTGCATATTATGAAGGACATGTTGCAGGTAAGGAGTTTTGGTTTGAATTTGATATGTATTCGCAGAATAGATTGCAAATTATACCTAAATATAATCTTATAAGAAATATAGGTAACACTGAAGATGCTATGCATTCAAATCCTGCAAAATATCAAAGTAAATATGTAAAAAAAATACATAGTTTAGATTTGTATGAGATGGATTTTCCTCTTAAATATAATGATTATGTTATTCCTGATTATGAGTATGAAAGAAAAAGAAATAAGTTAATGCTATATAATCATCCATTTCTTGCTTTTATTAGCAAGATTAAAACGTTACTTCTTGCTTTGGTTCATTTTGATTTTGATTTTATATTTAAAAAAGTAAAAAATAAATCGAAAAAAAATATCGAAAAATAAATAAGGAGAATTGGTTATGATTAATGTAACTAGGTCATCAATGCCTGATTTTGATGAATACATAGAAGAAATTAAAGAATTGTGGGATTCTCATTGGTTAACTAATATGGGAATTAAGCATAAAACTTTACAAGCAGAATTGGAAAAAAAATTAAATATTAATCATGTTACTTTATATACAAATGGACATTTAGCACTTGAAGGAGTATGGGAGTTATTAGATTTACCCAATGGCGGAGAAGTAATAACAACACCATTCACATTTGCTTCAACAACACATGCTATAGTTCGTTCTGGATTAATTCCTATTTTTTGTGATATTGATCCTAATACATACTGTATTGATGCAACAAAAATTGAAGAATTAATTACTGATAAAACTGTTGCTATATGCCCAGTTCACGTATATGGTAATATGTGTGATACCGATGCAATTGAAAAAATTGCTAAAAAACATAATTTGAAAGTAGTATATGATGCAGCTCATGCATTTGGAGTTACATATAAATGTAAATCATCTGCATGTTATGGAGATATATCAATGTTTAGTTTCCATGCTACAAAAGTTTTTAATACTATTGAAGGTGGAGCTCTTTGCTATAATAATGATTCTTATGTTCAAAAACTAAATGATCTTAAAAATTTTGGTATTCATGGCCCAGAAAATGTTGATTATATTGGCGGAAATGCAAAGATGAATGAGTTTCAAGCTGCAATGGGTATTTGTAATTTGAGGCATTTGGATAGAGAAATTGAAAAGAGAAAAAAAGTAGTAGAGCATTATAGAAAAAGATTATCAAATGTCAAAGGAATAAAATTAGTAGAACCTCAAAAAGATGTTATATCTAATTATGCTTATTTCCCGGTTGTATTTGATGGATTTAAAGATAGAGATTCAATCTTTGAGGAATTAAAGAAAAATGATATTATTGCAAGAAAGTATTTTTATCCTTTAACTAATACATTTAAGTGCTACGAGAATTTAAAGACAGCTGATGTATCAAAAACACCAATAGCAAAATATATTAGTGAAAGAGTTTTAACTCTTCCACTATATGCAGATTTATCTATAGAAGATGTAGATAAGATTTGTGATATAATATTAAAATAAGGAGCGTGATTAAATTGAAAGGAATTATATTAGCTGGAGGAAAAGGAACTAGATTATATCCAAGTACAAAGGTTGTTTCTAAACAACTATTACCTATTTATGACAAGCCACTAATTTATTATCCTCTTTCAATGTTACTATTGGCTTCAATAAATGAGATATTAATTATATCTACACCAGATGATTTGCCTAATTATGAAAGATTATTAGGCGATGGTTCTAAAATTGGTGTTAAGTTTTCTTATAAAGTTCAAGAAAAGCCAAGAGGACTTGCTGATGCATTTATATTAGGCGAAGAATTTATTGGTAATGATTCGGTTTGTTTAATATTGGGTGATAATGTATTTTATGGCCCTAATATGACAAGAATATTAAGAGATGCTATTGATAATAATAAAGGGGCTACAATATTTGGTTATCCTGTTAAAGATGCAAGATCATTTGGTGTCGTTGAATTTGATAAAGATTTTAACGTTGTTTCATTAGAAGAAAAACCTGAGCAACCAAATTCAAATTATGCAATTCCGGGTTTATATTTTTATGATAATGATGTTGTTGAGATTGCAAAGAATGTAAAACCATCAGCTCGTGGTGAAATTGAAATAACTGCAATCAATAATGAATATTTAAATAGAAAAAATTTAAAAGTAAAACTGTTTCCTAGAGGATTTGCTTGGTTAGATACTGGAACACCTCAAGGAATGCTTAAAGCATCTGAATTTGTTGAAACAGTTCAAGATAGACAAGGTTTCTTTGTATCATGCATAGAAGAAATTGCGTGGAGAAGAAAATTTATTACAACTGAACATTTAAAACAAATAGGTGAAGAATTAAAAATGACTGATTATGGTCAATATATATTAAGCTTATGTAAATAAAACCATTTTAATTGAAAGAAGTTTGAAAATATGAAAAAAAACATATTAATATTTCCGGCAGGAACTGAAATAGCATTTGAAATAGTTAATGCTTTAAAATATTCTAAGTTTGTAAAACTATATGGTGGAACAAGTACTCATGATCATTCTGATTTTATATATGAAAATTTAATTGATAATTTTCCGTATATTGGTGAAAATGGATTTATTGATTATTTGAATGAAGTGATTAAGCAATATTCTATAGATTGTGTTTATCCTGCACATGATAGTGCATCATTATTTTTTAGCGATAATGTTGATAAGATTAACGCTCAAGTTATTATTGCTGATTCTAAAACGACTGGAATTTGTAGATCAAAAAAGGATACGTACGAATATCTAAGAGAAGAAAGTTTTATTCCTAAGACTTATTCCTCAATAGATGATAATATAGATTATCCTTGTTTTATTAAACCAACAGTTGGCCAAGGGTCAAATGGTGCTAAAAAAGTGAATAATAAGGATGAATTAATTCAAGCATTTAAGCAAGATAATACTATTGTTATTTGTGAGTATCTAGATGGAATGGAATATACAATAGATTGTTTTACAGATAAAAATGGCAAATTGTTAGTTGCCAAAATGCGTGATAGATCAAGAATCAAAACTGGAATTAGTGTAAGGTCTCAAAGTATTGATACACCTAAAGAAGTTAAAGCAATTGCAGATATTATAAATTCTAAGTTTCAATTTAAGGGAGCTTGGTTTTTCCAATTGAAAAAAGATGCTAACAAAAATTATAAATTATTAGAGATATCACCTAGAATACCAGGTACAATGGGATTATCAAGAAATCAAGGTATCAATTTCCCAATGTTGACTTTATTTGTTTTTTGGGGCTATGATGTTAAAATAATCGATAATAATTATGGTATTATGTTGGATAGAGCATTTTATAGTGCTTATAAAATAGAATTAAAGTATGAGTATATTTATGTTGATTTTGATGATACATTAATAATAGACAATAAGGTAAATTCAGATTTAATGCGATTACTATATCAATCACTTAATAAAAATAAAAGTATAATTCTATTAAGTAAACATTCAACTAATATTTATGATGATTTGAAAAAATATAAGATATCTGTCGATATGTTTTCAAAAATAATAGTAATTCCCAAAGAAGAAGAAAAGTATAAATATATTGAACATCGTAATTCAATTTTTATTGATGATAGTTTTTCTGAGAGATTTGATATAAAAAGCAAATTACAAATACCTGTTTTTGATTTAGATATGATTGAGAGTTTAATTGATTGGAGAATTTAATATGTATAGTAATTTAAAAAAAGCACAAAATAGATTGTTGGAAATGGGAATTGAAATATCAAAAATACTTGATAAGCATAATATTCCTTATATGTTAGCTTATGGCACATTATTAGGGGCTGTAAGGCATAAAGGTTTTATTCCATGGGATGATGATTTTGATTTTTTCCTTTTTGATGATTCTTATGATAGTGCTATAGAATTTTTAAGAAATGAATTAAGCTCTGAATTTTTTTTAGAGGATTCAAAATCTGAACCTTTATATTTCCATGCTTGGGCTCACATTAAAGATAAGTATACAGAAGCATATTCTGTTTTGTTTCCCCAAGATAACTCATATAAACATCATGGTTTAAGTATTGATTTATATAGAATAAAACTTATGCAAGAAAATAAAGCATATGAGTATCTTATTGAAGAAAATCGTAAGTATTTAAATAATAGATTGAAAAATGGCCTTATTTCAAAATCTGAATATGATGTTAGATTAGAAAAAGCAAAAGTTATTAATAGTAATATAGATAATAATTCTAACAAATTAGCATATATATTATTAAATCCATACTATTGTAAGAAAATATATGTTGATGATATTTTCCCTTTAAAATCATTAGAATTTGAAAATTTTTGTTTCAAAGTTCCGAATAATTATGAAAAGATATTAAGTGATATTTATGGTGAGTTTATGAATTTACCTCCAGAAGATAAAAGACATTCTCATTATGATGAAGTTGTTTTTTTGAAATAAAACTATATATCTATGAGAAGAATTTTCTTTGTATTTATTCAATGTATGTTAATTGTTATTTTATGTTCTTGCTCTTTTTTAGTGAAAGATACAAATAATTCAGTTAACACTGATACAAATTGTGTTGAATTAAATGATGTAATTAGATTCGCAACTTGGAATATAGGACATTTTTCTAATGGTGATTATCCACATTCAAATTTGAAGAATGAATCATATAAAAGCATCGCTAAACAGTATAAAGATTTTCTAGATTCTTTAAAATCAGATTTTATTTTTTGTTGTGAGTATTCTTATTATTTTACATCTGATAATAGTGTTGATAGTTTGTTTTTATTTGATAATTATCCGAATTATTATATTGGTAAGCAAAAAAATTATTCATGCAATGCTATATTTAGCAAATACAAATTTTTTAACTTAAACGAAAACGAATATGAAAATATAAATCCTACTGATTATTACTATATATCATTTGATATTATAATAGATAATATTAATATAAAAGTTATTGTTACTCATTGTGCATTTGATTTTAATAATTCATTTTTAGAATTAAAACAATATGAAGAATTAGTAAGAATTTGTGATGGTTTTGAACATGTGATTATGTTGGGGGATTTTAATGCTATTCATGGTCGAGATGAATTTAAGATTTTTAGTAATAATGGATATGTTTTGGCTAATCATGGTGAACTAGGAGATTTTAATACATTTTCGAAAAAAATAGATGGAATTGATAATGTGTTGGATAACATAATTGTTAAAGGTTTAGTCATTAAAAATGTTTATATGATAGATACATCATTGAGTGATCATAATCCGTTGATTTGTGAAATAAAAATATAATAATTTTGTATTAATAATTAAAAATTTTAATTTGAAGTTTTATAATGTATTACTTTAGCGAAGATTTTTTTATGTTTTGAGTAGATTATTATTTTTGAATGATAAATAAGAATTGGAGGACTAATTCTATGTCAAAATTTTTAGTAACAGGTGGAGCTGGTTTCATTGGTGGAAACTT
>AUXO010781139.1_pt1 | contig 11174 bp, 9 predicted proteins | sample 768731 | NCBI WGS metagenome assembly AUXO01 (sample SAMN02715735, study PRJNA202380) | gut metagenome | biome: sheep rumen | host: Ovis aries | place: New Zealand: Palmerston North | reverse complement strand
TAAATAAAAAAATAATGACACATACTCCCCCTTTAGGTAGGAAAGGCCTTAAACCCAATTTACCAAGGAGTGTCCCCTAATCCCTAAAAAAGGGAAAAAAAGAACGTCCCCAAATCCCTCTTAATTTTTTTTCTCTATTATATTGCAATTTTTGATAATCTATAATAAAATAAAAATCGAATAATAATAATTAACAATAAAAAAGAAAAAAATAAATCATAATTAGCAGAAAACTTTTTTAGTTTAGAAGACCAAAAAAGACAAAAACCACAAAGGACAAGTAGTAAAATAAGCCTAAAAACGAGAGGTGGTAAAAAGGATGTTTCAAAATAGTAATGAAAATACAATAAAAATAAAAAATAAAGCAAATATTTTTTCAAATGTATTTACAAAAGAAAATATAGGTTTATACATTGTATCGCTAATGGTATCATTAGTTGGATCAAGTGCAGAGTTTTCAATTTTTAGTATAAGTTTGTTAGGAAGTGCATTTGCAGCAGGCGTTCCTTTACTTGGAATTATTATATTATCTTTAATACGGAAATGTAATTAAGTTTGGTGTATCAGGTGGTTTAGAGTTTTTTTTAACATCATTAGTATTAATAGTAAGTTTATTTATAATAAAACCAAGATATAATGAACAAGAAAGAAATGAAAAAATAAAAATTGGAAAAAATGTATTTATAAGTACTTTTCTAATTCAAGCAATAAAATTTTTATTATCAGGATTTACATTATATGATATTTTATTTACAATTACAATTTCAATAATAGCACTAGTATTTTATAAAATATTCGTAAATTCTATTGTTGTAATACAAGAATTTTTTGAAAAAAGAGCTTTTTCAATAGAAGAAGTTATGCGGAGCAAGTCTGCTATTAGCTATAGCCGTAGGAGCATTTGGGAATTTAAGTTTATTTGGTTTTGGGATTAGAAATATACTAAGTATACTTATAGTAATGATATTAGGTTGGAAAAATGGAATATTAGTAGGTACAACTTCAGGAGTTACAATTGGAGTTACAATTGGTGCAATTGCTGGAACAGAGCCTATAATGATAGCTGCTTATGCAATATCTGGAATGATATCAGGAATATTAAATAAATTCGGAAAAATAGGTGTAGTTATAGGTTTTGCATTAGGAAATGTAGTTTTGTCTTATGTAGCAAATGGAAATACTGTAGAATTAATTCACTTTAAAGAAATTTTAATTGCTTCAATTGGATTATTAGCAGTTCCAAAAACATTACATATTGATATAGAGGAATTTATGGGTAATGCTAAACTGTTTCCTACAATTCCAAATAGATCTTTAAATAAAAGTAAGGAAGTTGCAGAAAATTTAAATAATGTTTCAGAAGCAATACAAGAAATGGCAATAACTTATAAAAAAGAAAAAGAGTCAGACAATATAGAATATAACAAGGATGAAAACAAACAAATATTTATAACTCAATTATTAACAGATTTAGAACCATATAAAGAAAATATGTTATATGATGATATATCAAATGTTAATGGAAAAATAATAAATGAAATATTTAATTATTTAATAGAAAAACAAGAAATTTCAAAAGAGGATTTGCTTAAAATATTTGCAAATTGCAATAGTTATATAGTTGGTTTTGATGATAAAGATATAAGTGAATATCTAGAAACAAATATAATGCAAATGGTAAGAACTATAAATATATCATATAAAATAAGTAAATCAAATTTTATTTGGCACAAAAAACAAGAACAAAGTAACAAAAAGGTAGAGAAACAATTAAATAGTGTATCAAAAGCAATAAAAAATATAGCACAAAGCATAGAAGATGAGACAAAAGAAGATGTGAAATTTAATAAACAAAAACAAGAAATAATTCAATTATTAAAACAAAAAGATATTGAAATTGAAGAGATATCTCTTAACAAAAAAAGTAGATATATTGTTGATTTATATTTAACTGAAGGAATAGAAAATATAAAAACACAAGATATAGAAAAAATATTATCAAAAGTATTAGGAGAAAAAATAGTATATAATAGTGAAGCCAGCATAGCAAGAAGACTTAATTTCTTGTCAGATGACAAATATGTTATGGCACTTGGAAAATCTGAAAATATAAAAAATAACAGCAAAATTTCTGGTGATAGTAATTTAACAATAAGACTTAAAGATGGAAAATACCTAATTGCAATTAGTGATGGAATGGGAAGTGGAAAAAAAGCAAAAGAAAGTAGTCAAAAAGCGTTAAAACTTTTAGAAAACTTATTATTATCAGGATTTGATAAAAATTCTTCTTTAGAGTTAATAAATACAACATTAATAAATGAAAATAAAGAAATATTTGCAACATTGGATATTGCTATAATAGATTTATATGCAGGAAATATTGAATTTATAAAAAGTGGGGCATGTCCGACTTATATAAAAAACAAGAAAAAAGTTAATATAATAAAATCAAACTCCTTACCAGCAGGAATAATAGAAGAAAACGATATGCAAATATATGATAAAGACATAAAACAAGGAGATATAGTAATAATGTGTACAGATGGAATATTAGACTCAAACGTTGAATACAAAAACAAGGAACTTTGGATAAAATATTTATTAGAAGATATTGAAACAAATAATACACAAAAAATTGCGGATATAATACTAAATGAAGCTGTAGATAATAATTATGGAATAGTAAAAGATGATATGAGTATCATAGTATTTAAATTTATTAAAAAAGAGAAATAGGAGGAAAAAACGTTGAGTAGAGGAAGAAGATATGATGAACCAAAATTAAATCTAAAAAAAGTATTTGCTGTAATTTTAGCAATAATTGTAATTATAATGTTTATTATTGGTATAAAAAGAATTTTAACTAAAGATCAAGATACAGGAAAAATAGCAAGTAAAACATATTTTACGATTTTAAAAGATAATAAATATGGTGTGATGGATGAAAGAGGAACTCTTATAGTAGATCCATCTTATGCAGAAATGATTATAATACCAAATAATAAAAAAGATGTATTTTTATGTACTTATGATGTGGATTATGATACAGGTACATATAAAACAAAGGCATTAAATAGTAAAAATGAAGAAATATTTACAGAATATGAACAAATAGAAGCGATTCAAAATCAAGATAAAAACAACAACTTATGGTATGAATCAAATATATTAAAAATAAAAAAAGAGGGCAAATATGGTCTTATAGATTTAACAGGAAAAGAACTTCTTCCAGCAGAATATGACTCTATAATAGGTCTAGATGGAATTGAAAATGCAATAAAAGTATCAAAAGAAGGAAAATATGGAATAGTAGGAATATCTGGAGAAATAATAATTAAACCAGAATATTCTGATATATCAGGATTGGGAAAAGATAATAAATCTGGATTTATAATAAAATCAGATAATCAAAAATATGGAATATTAGATTTCTCAGGAAAACAAGTATTAGAAGCAAAATACGATGAAATAACAAACATATATGGAAATGATTTATATGTGGTAAAAATAAATGAAAAACAAACAGTTGTTAACAAAGATGGCGTAGAAATGTTAAACAATGGATATGACGAAATAAAAGCAATTATGAAAAATTCAGAAAATGGTGTTATTTATAAAAAAGCTAACAAATATGGCGTAATGAAAATAAATGGAGATGACGTAACAAAATCTACAAATCCAACAATAGAAGCAACTTATGATGAGTTGAAAGAAGCAAAATCTGGAGTATTAATAGCAAAAAAAGATGGAAAATATGGAATAATAGATTTAGAAAATAAAACAAAAGTAGAATTTCAATATTCATCAATAACATATAATGAAAAAGCAGATATTTATATAACAGAAAATGAATCATTTAATAATGAGATATTAGATTCAGAATATAATGTGAAACAAAAAGGAATATTACTAGATATAGATGAAGAAAAAGGCTATATAGAATTAAAACAAGAAGATGAATATAAATATTACAATTTCAAATTTGAAGAAAAACAAGCAAAAGACATATTTACAGCAAATACACTATTTGTAAGTAAAAAAGATGGAAAATATGGTTTTGTTGACAAAGATGGAAAAGTAATAGTAGATTATATATATGATGATGTTACTAAACAAAATGAATATGGATATTCAGCAATAAAAAAAGATGGAAAATGGGGAGCAATAGATAATAAAGGAACAGTAGTACAGGAGCCAACATATAATTTAGATGATTATTTAAAAATAGATTTTATTGGAAGATGGCATTTAGGAAAAGATCTTAATATGAATTATTACAATATGTCTATTTAGAGACAATGTACTATTAGTTGTGGAGGAAAAAATGGAACTAAAGACGAACTATCAATATACATATTTTATTTATCCTTTTATTATAAAAGATGAGGATTATGAAAAATATATACAAAAAATGTCTAGAGATAAAAATTTTAAACTTAAAATTTTAGAAAAAGAAAAAGATATAAATATATACAAATATTTTTTACCTAAAACTAGAGAATTGTTATTTTCTAGTTTTACTAATATATTTGAATATATTCCAAAAGAAGACATTCAGGGAAAAATAGATGATAAAAAAGGAATATTTTTCACTATTCCCAAGGTTAATGTTATATGTTTTAAAACAGGGATATGTTTCTTAATAATAAAAACTATGATAACAGAATATCAAGACTTTAGAAACATCCTAAATTTTAATTACAAATTTAAAAATATAATACAAGAATCTGAAAAACTAAATTCTTTTGACAATATAAGGCTACAAGCAGAAAATTTTGCAGATGTAGAAACACTTAAGCAATTTATAAAAGAAATAATAGGAACAGGAGAAACAAAAAAAGCAAATTTAAATACAGAACAATTTTTAACATATTCTTATGTATGTATAGACCAAGAATCATGGGGACCAAATAATGAATTTGAGAAAATTGAACAAGACTTTATAAAATACACAAATTTACTACCAGCAGACAATAGTTTCCAATTAGAAATTGAAAAAAATACAATTTTTTCAAAATGGAAATATGCTAAAATAGGAATAAGCAAGATAGGAACATTTTTATTCTCATCAACAGCAGATGTTAACAATTACACCATATTACCTGACAAATATGAAAAACAATATTTATATACATATATATTAAATTTATATAAAAAAATCTATCTACACAAAATAGAAGAAGAATTCAAAAAAACAAAAAAAATTAAAAGTGCAAGGAAAAAATTTGTAAGTTTTACAAAAGAAGTATGGGTAGCAGAAGTAACAGAGGACGAAATCGGAACAAAATTGAATAAAAAAATATCAAATACATTTGAATTACAAAAATTGTATGAAGAAGTAAATAATAAATATGATATTTTTTATAAAGATTTAAATATAGAAAAAAGTAAAAAAACAACAATAGCTATTACAATAATGTTAGTAATATCTTTAATTTTTAACATAATAAATTTTATAGCATTGTTAAAAAAATAAACTAAAAACGGTAAAAGAGAGGAAAATTTATTATATGAAAATACATTGTGGAACAGATATTATAGAAATAGAAAGAATTAAAGAAAGTATTGATAATCTTGAGGACAAATTTATAAATAGAATATTTACAAAAGAAGAAATAAAATATTGCGAAAGTAAAAAAAATCAGAAATACCAGCATTATGCAGCCAGATTTGCGGCAAAAGAAGCGGCATTTAAAGCAATATCATGGAAACTAGATGATAAATATAAAATAAGCTGGAAAGATATTGAAATAACAAACAATAAACAAGGAAAACCTCAATTAAATATAATTGGAATTGATTCAAAAGACATAGAAAGTATAGATTTAAGCATATCACATTGTAAAAAATATGCAAATGCAGTAGTTACAATAATTGGTAAATAAGTTGCCACTGGGGTCGGAGATTTTTGGCAACATTTAAAGGTTGCCAAAAATCTCCGACCCCAGTGGCAACCTTTAAATGTTGAAGAGGAGAGAAAATGGAATTATTTGATAATCATGCTCATTTAGATGATGAAAAATTTAATTTAGATAGAGAAGAAATAATAAAACAAATACATGAAAGTGAAGTAAATAAATTTATATCTGCTGGGTACAGTTTGGAAAGTTCAATAAAAGCAGTTGAACTTTCCAAAAAATATGATTTTATATATGCAACTTGTGGTATATCTCCAAATGATGTTCCACAAACAGAAGAAGAATTGTGGAAAATGTTAAAAGAAATTAAAAAATTAGCACAAATAAATTCAAAAGTTGTATCAATTGGAGAAATAGGTTTAGATTATTATTGGAATAAAGAAAATAAAGAATTACAGAAAAAAGCATTTATTGAGCAAATAAAAATTGCAAATGAATTAGAATTGCCAATACAAATACATAATAGAGAGGCTATAATGGATACATTAGAAATTCTAAAGAAAAATATTGTTATAAAAAAAGGTACATTTCATTGTTGCCCACTAAATAGGGAATTGGTAAAGGAAGGTTTAAAATTAGGATTTTATATTTCATTTGCAGGACCAATTACATTTAAAAATTCGAAAAATGCTGATGAAATTATAAATATGGTTCCATGTGATAGGATATTAATAGAAACAGATAGTCCATATTTATCGCCAGAGCCATTCAGAGGAAAAAGAAATGATCCGAGAAATGTAAAATATATTGCACAAAAAATTGCAGATGTAAAAAAAGTTTCAGTAGAAGAAATTGCTAAAATTACCTATGAAAATGCTTATAATTTATTTTTGAAAAGGGTGAATCCCTAAAAAAGGGAAGAAAAGAACGTCCCCTAATCCCTAAAAAAGGGAAGAAAAGAACGTCCCTCAATCCCTTATCTTATTTTTCTTAATGCTTCAATTCTATCTTCAGTACTTGGATGTGTTGACCAAATACTTGAAGATTTTTTCTTTCCTTCTTTAGTGTTTTTTCTAAATGGATTTATAATATACATATTCGCTGTTGCAGAATTAGCTGTTTCTAATTGGTTTGGATCATTTTCTAATTTTATAAGTGCTGAAATTAATCCATCTGGATTTCTTGTGAATTCAACAGCTGTACTATCAGCTAAAAATTCTCTTTTTCTAGATAATGCAAGTTGCATTAATGAACCGAATATAGGAGAAAGTATTAAACATATAAGTCCAATAATCATTAAAATTCCATTTGTGCCTTCTTTACTATTATTTTTACGCCTTGAACCTCCCCAGAAAATCCATCTAGAAAACATGTCTGATAGCATTACAATAAATCCAACCATAACAGAAACGACACAATTTAAACGAATATCATAATTTTTTATATGACTCATTTCATGTGCTATAACGCCTTCTAATTCATAGTAATCTAATTTGTTTAAAAGTCCAGTTGTTACACAAATTACAGCGTTTTGAGGATTTCTGCCAGTAGCAAATGCATTTGGTTGATTATCTTCTACAACATATAGTTTTGGTTTATTAGGCAGACCAGATGATATCATTAAAGAATCTAAGATATTTGTTAATTTTAGATCTTCTTCTTTTGTTGCAGGTCTTGCATTATTTAATTTTAAAACAATTTTATCACTATAATAATATGAACTCCATGCAGAAATTATTGAAAAGACAAGTGCTATTACAATTGACATTGTACCTAATTCTAGTGTATTACATATATAATATACTATTAATGTAATAACTAAGATAAAAAGTCCTATTATAAGTGCAGAATCAAATTTATTTTTTTTTGAAGTGTCAAACATTATAATCTCCTCTTTCTATAATAAAATAAAAGCAAAGGGCATAAAGCATAAGAAGCCCTATCCCCTTTTAATTATATTATTAAGTATTATTTCCAAAATCTACTTTTACATTTTTTCTTGCTTCATCACTTTCAGTTTTGAATAAATCACGTGCTGAGAAATTAAACATTCCAGCAATGATATTTGAAGGAAATACTTGTAATTTAGTGTTATATCTTGTTACAGTATCATTATAAAATTGTCTTGCAAATGATATTTTATTTTCGGTATTTCTTAATTCTTCTGATAGATCAGAAAAATTTTGATTAGCTTTTAATTCTGGATAACTTTCAGCAACAGCCATAATTGTTTTTAATGCTGTAGATAGTTGATCATCTATTTGAGCCTTATCTGATACTGTATTTGCATTTGCCCAAGAGGTTCTAAGTTCTGTAACTTTAGTAAGTGTATCTTTTTCATGTGTCATATATCCTTTTACTGTTTCAACAAAATTTGGAATTAAATCATATCTTCTTTGTAGTTGAACATCAATTTGACTCCAAGCATTGTCAACTTTTACTTTAGATTGAACTAAACCGTTATATATTCCAATTAGTGCAACTATAATTACAATTAGAATCACCAAAATAATAAAAACAAACATTAATATACCTCCTATAATAATTATTATATCCATATAATAATAACATATTTATTGAATTTTTACAAGAATTTTTTAAGTAATATTGTAAATACAAAAATCATATAATATTATAGAAGCTTGTAATTACAAGATTTATAAAAATGGACAAAACGTAAAAGATAGATGGCTGTAAGAATACAGAAAAATTTGACAAAATTAGAAACTAATAGTATAATTACATTGTTGCCAAAAGGAGGTAATAAATTTTATGAAAAAAGAAGAAAGAGCTTCAATTTCTATAATGAAAATCATCTGTGTAAGTATAATTTTAATATTAATTTCAGGAATAGGTGTTTTGGCTGTAAATAATAAATTAAAAGATGTTAAAATAATTCTTCAAAATGGATATGAAATGCAAGCATTAACATCAAAAAACAAGGTTTCTGAAATTCTAGAAGAAAATAACATTGTATTAGATGATAACCAAAAAACAATACCAGATTTAAATAGTGAAGTTTCAGCAGGTCAAAGTATTCAAATAACAGATAAATCATATAATGAAATTCAAATTGCAAAAATTTCAGAAGAGGGTGTGGAGACAACTTTAGAAGAACTATTAAAAAATTATGCACCAATTACAGAAAAAATAGTAGTTGAGCAAGTTGCAATACCTTTTGAAACAATTACAAAAAATCAAACAAATGCAGATGAAAGTAATAGCACAAATAAAGTGTTACAACAAGGTGTAGAAGGAATTAAAGAAGTAACATATAAAATTAAATATCAAAATGACACAGAAATTGAAAAAACAGTTTTATCAGAGAATATAGTAAAAGAACCAGTAAACAAAATAGTTCAAGTTCAAAAGAAAGCAACATCAAGAGGTTCATCAGAGGCAAGAACAGCAGGAATTGCAACAACTACTGCAGTTGTAAATGGAGAAACATATAAAATAACAGCATATTGCTCATGTGCTAAATGTTGTGGAAAAACAACAGGAAGAACAGCATCTGGAACAACAGCAACAGCTGGAAGAACAGTTGCAGCACCAGCAAAATTCGCGTTTGGAACAAAATTAAATATAGGTGGACATATATATACAGTTGAAGATAGAGGTGGAGCAATTAAAGGAAATAAAATAGATATATATGTAAATTCACATTCTGCAGCACTTCAATGGGGCGTAAAATATTTACCAGTAAGTGTAGCAAATTAAAAGATAAAAAAACAAGTAGAAATTTTAACTACTTGTTTTTTTAATGCTTTATTTCCGTAGTAAAACCGAGAAAAGATTTAAATTTTGAAAATAAAAAAATATAAAAATGTAATATTGTTGTAATATAAAAAAATCAAAAAATACACTTATCAAAAATCTCTTTCCGTAAGGGGAAAAAAGGGCTATTTTTTATTTACCATTTATTGGGGAAATAAGGATATTGACTAATTAAAAAAATAGAGTAAAATTATATTAATATTAAGGAAAAGGAGAATTATAAGTGGACTGTAGAAGAAAATTTTTAATATTAATATTTTTAATTTTATTTATTGCTTTTTGTATAGTTCCAGGGGTTGCAAACGCAGCTAGTGGAACTAAATATTTTGGAATAACAGAGATGAGAACAAATGATACACCAAACATGGGGTATGCTATTGAAGATCCATCTCAAGGAACAAGTGGAAATGCAGCATATATTTATAATATTATTGAGTATCAATCTGCTTCAGGAACAGGTATTGTGAATTCGAATAATATTTATTGTGCTAAAGCCGGAATTGGATTTAACAATTCATATAAACGTGCAACATATGATGTATTCTATAATATGAAAACTGAAAGAGATGTGATTAAATCTCAAAATTCAACTTTAGAATCAATTGTTAATGGAACTGTGCCATATGGTAGTGGAACAGTTAATAAATATGATGCATTATTAGCTTTAGGAGATTTATTATATTTAATAGATTCAGATAATCCAACAGAAAGTCAAAATAAAAAAGAAGCACTATTAAATTCTGCAGGGATAGATCTTGATGATTATAATTATGTATTAACAGATGATGATGTAGCTGCAATTCAACAAGTTGCAGTATGGTATTTTACAAATTATGGAGAGAATAATGGAAAATTTGATAAAACATCAACATCAGTTGAGCAATGGCTTAATTATACTCTAGATGAATCAACATTTGAAACATTAACAAATTATAAAAGATTTGAATCTGGTGAAGGAATTGAAAGAGCTGAACAAGCAGAATATTTATATGAGTATTTAATAGATACAGCAAAAGCAAATGCACATAATTATTCTAGTACTTCAACTCAAGTAAATCCTGTTACAGTCCCAACATCAACAAATTATGAAGAAAGTGGTTCAAATTATATAATTGGTCCAATAAATATAGCAGATAATGGAACTGGAATTCCATATACAATAGATAATCTTACAGTAAAAATAAATAATACAGAAACAGATAATTATAAATTACTAGACAGCAATAAAACAGAGACAAGTAAAACACTAAGTCAACTTATAAATCAAAACTTTTATATTTCTGTACAAAAGAATGGAACAAATGATGTTGAAATAAATACAAATGTAAATTATTCAACATCAGACCTTACATTATGGGCTTCAACAACAAATAATTTAGAGCAACCTGTTATAATTCCAGAAATCGTAAATAAAAATATCCCATTGAACTTAACAGTAACGCCAGAGAAAAAGTTTGACTTAGCATTAAGAAAATTCATAACAAAAGTTAATGGAGTAGAATTAACAGATACAAGAGTACCAACAATAGATGAAAGTAC
>AUXO010210111.1_pt1 | contig 11175 bp, 13 predicted proteins | sample 768731 | NCBI WGS metagenome assembly AUXO01 (sample SAMN02715735, study PRJNA202380) | gut metagenome | biome: sheep rumen | host: Ovis aries | place: New Zealand: Palmerston North | reverse complement strand
ATGCGTGAAATGGATGAAGCAAGAATGGCTGAAGTTAAAGAAGGAAATTCTGCTGCCGTTATTGTTGCCATGAACAATATGCGACTTTCTTGTGTTGCTCCGGCACTTGCAAATCCTGAAATGTATGAAGGACTTGAACTTCCGCCTCTCAGCCAGCTTGTTGAAACATCTCCAAAGCTAAAATTTGTTTGCGACGCTATTATTGATATGTACAAAGGCAATCCTGAAAAAGGACAGTTTATGTACGTTCCACTTGGAAAAGAATCTCATGGTATTATTAAAGATTATCTTGTACAACATGGTATTCCAAAAGAAGCCGTTGAAATAATCAATGGTGATATAAATAATACTCCTGAAAAGAAAGAAAAGATTACAGGCAAGTTTAATGATGTAAAAGATAAACTTAAAATTATAATTGGTGGTCGCAACACAGCTGAAGGAATTGACCTTAACGGTAATTCTTTTGTTATGTATAACTGTTCACTTGGCTGGAATCCAAGTGAAACTATTCAGGCTGAAGGTCGTATCTGGCGACAGAACAATATGCAGGGACACGTACATATTGTATATCCTGTAATGAATGATAGCATTGATTCTGTCTTATATCAGAAGCATGATGAAAAGATAAGCCGCATTGACGAGCTTTGGAGCTATAAAGGTGATTCTTTGAATGTAGAAGATATAAATCCGGAAGATTTGAAGCTTGACCTTATAAAAGACCCTAATAAAAAAGCAAAGCTTATTCTGGAGGAAGAAACAAAAGATGTAAAAGCAGAGCTTTCTAAATTAAATCTCAAGATTAAAGATTTTGATGAAATCATTGAAAAGCGTAAGCAGCTTACTCTTGATTTTGGTACTACTGAAGAAGATGTACAGCGTTATGAAAAACAGATTCAGGACTATAAAGACAGAAACCTTGAAGTTCCTGAATGGATTAAATTAACGCTGAAAAACTACAAAAAAGATTTGGAGAAACAGCAGTATCAAAAGAGTAATATTCAGAATAAACTCTATTCTTGGAATCTTAAAACAGAAGAAGATGAAGCCGCTTATATTCATAACCTTAATGAGCAGAAAAAAACTTGTGAAGAAAAGATTCATAATATCGAAAAATCGCTTCCTGAAATCTTGCAGAAGCTTGTTGTAGAGCGTATGGAGCAGAAGATTATGGAATATCCAGTTACAAAGCAGCGTGAAATTCTTGAAGATGATATTCTTAATAATCTCCGACCTATGAAAGAAGTTGAATTTGAAATTAAAACAGACCGTCATAACAAGATGCTTGCAGAAATGCTCAAGGCTGGCGATATTACTCAGGAAGAACACGATTTGTACAAGGCTGCCGGATATGAAAAATATGAAAAATGGCTCAATGGTGAAATTGAATCTCTTGAAGAAAAGCCTTTACAGGAAGTTGTTGAAAATGATAATCAGCAGAGTAGAGTAGTGGAAGATAACACTTCTAAAGTTACCGATGAATACGGTTTTGAAGTGTTTGGCGAAGAAGCTTCTGATAAACAGGAAGAAATAAAAAAAGCTGTTGAAGCAATTCCAAGTGAACAAAACGATTCAGAAAAAAAGGAAAAGTTTAAATCTGCTACAGAAAATGCAAAAAAGATTGTCGGAGCTAATACAATTTCTAATGACCCAAGTGATTTATTCTTCGGCTTTACTGACGATGATTTATTTGTAAAATCACCTGATAACGACAAAGATGAACTTGTCGTAAAATCGCCGGAACAGCTTTACTTCAATTTTGACAATGATGATAGTTATCTCACTCCTGATCAGCTTTGTAAAGCTGAACAAGAGCGAGATAAGATTGTTCTTCCTGTCTTAAACGACAAGGAAAGCGGAATGTACAAGGCTTTCAAAGATTTTTCTCAGCATGGTATTTTTGATATTGTCGGAACCAAGATTGATATGAAAGAAACTGCGAACGGAACTCGTATTTCACCTACAGGCTGGAAGCAGCTTCATGCAGCTATGAACATTTACAGAAATAAACAGTTTGAAACTTTCCGTTATGTGTTAGTAGACAGACATAACGGAAGAATTAAAGACCAGCTTTCTGTATGCTCATATATGCCTAATGTTTGTAAAGTTTCTGACTCAGAAGGTAAAACTTTGGAAAACGTTCTTACAAGAGCAGAAGAAACAGACTGTTTAATTGTAGCCGTTCATAATCATCCAAGCGGAAACGTACAGGAAAGTAATTATGATAGAGAGGCTACAAAATCTTTAGAGAAGTCTTGTTTACGTAATGATGGCTTGCAGCGTTTTGCCGGACACATCATTCTTGACCATGATAACTTTAACATCTATAAACCTCATCAGGGCTGGAAAGTTCATAAAGACGAGCAGAGGCTTGATGTAGAAGATGAACTTATAAACAAAGATTTTGCATTTACAGATACTAAGATTCATTCAACAGGTCAATTATTAAATGTTGCCAAATCAATAAACGAAACAAATAACTGGAATGATAATTTTGTCCCTGTACTTTTTGTAAATGCAGATTGCAATATTTCAGGTTTAAAATATTATGATAAATCTTTCTTTAATAAAGAAAGTCAGGTTATTCGTAATGAGTTACAGTTCTCAGCAATTGAGGCTGGTGCAGTAAATATATTCCCTGTTGTAACAGAAGCACTTACAAACAAATTGAATGGAGCAGACCGTTTCCTTATGGAAGAAAGAATGAAAGAACTTGTTTTGCAAAATGTATTCACAGACGCTGTTCTTACAGATTCAACAATTGTTGAAAAAAATAATCTTCCTGACAGAAGCTCTTTATTCAATGATTTCTTAAAGCTTGCAAAACCAAATATTGAAACAACTTGGGAACATAAAATAAACCCTTCTTTATTTGCTCAGATGAAAATGGGAACTCTTAAAGTTATTCAGGATGAAGAACTTGAAAAGAAGCCTCAGCAGGATTTATCACATCTTAAGAAAGCCTCTGGAATGGGATATTAAAGAATACACCGTAGCGGAATATCCGCTACGGTAATTAAAGGAGATTTGAGAAAATGGCACAAATTTTAGACTTAAATACATATAAATTGCAGAATGGAAAGCTTATAACTGATTACACACCAGAAGAATTTGATTCTTTAATCAGAAGCTTTGAGGCAACATTGAACAGAGAAAAGGGCTTTACTGGCGGCATAGAAGGCGAACAGCTTCAAAGCACATTCACTTTAATGGAATCAAAATTCTTTGAATGGCGAAAAGAAAGTACTGAAAAAACTATCAAAGAATTTCAGCAGGCTATGATGTATTTTGATGATTATTCCCGCTTTGTTGCTAGTAATCACTGGGATAATGAACGTGGTGATTTTTATGTATTCAATGAAAATTATCACAATTTTGATGAATGGCGAAATGAGAATGTTGAAGAAATTCTTGATAAAAGTATTGAAACGATACAAGCTAATGGAGGAATGAGCGAAGCTTCAATGGAAGCAGAAATTGCAGCACAAGAGAATCCGAAACCAGATTATCTTGATGAAAAAGGAAATCCTCATTGGTTTGACGAGGAAGAAGAAACTGAAATACTTTCTGATGAAGAAATTGAAAGGCTGGAAGAATTTGATAATGAAAATACAAATAATTCTCTTGAACAATCATCCCTTGATAAAGCAAGTGAACTTCTTAAAGGAATTCAATTTACTCCTGAGAATTACAAAAAACTCCTAAATGTAATAAACGATATTACTGAAATGAGCGGGAACGAGCAGCTTAAAGTTCCGACGGAAGAACAGGTACAAAAGGCTACCCAAGAAAAATACCAGCAGCCACAAACCGAAATTCAGGATGTGGAAAATGAACAAAAGCAGAATGTAGATACTTTCGACCCGAACGCTCCTGTTATTTATGGAAAAACAATTTTACCAGCTTTTACTGTAATGGCAGAAGGTAAATTACATTCCATAGAAAATGCCGTTGTAATGAAGTTCGACAAAATCAATCAAACCTACCTTATAGACAATGGCAGCGAAAAACTTGAACTTCCTTCCAAAACTTTTGAAACTTTGCTCAAAGATAAACAGGAGCAGGAAGAAAAGATTAAACGAGCTGAAGGTCGTACTATTGTTTTTCAGGATAAAGAGCGAGGAATTGACGGTACTGTAATTCCTGAGTTTTCTATGTATACCCAGCGTGGGCTTGAAACCATTAAAGATTTTGTTCCTATTAAACATAATCCGGCAGATGATTCTTATGTCATTTCAAATGGTGATTCTTCAATGACTGTAACCGCAGAACGTTTTAAGGAAATTACTGCACCAGAGCGTTTTGAAAATAAGTTTGATGAAAACTCTCCGGCATGGAAAAAACTCTGCGAACAGGAATATAAAGATTTCTTTGAGCCTCGTGATAATTGTGCATATAATTTCAGACACAACCTTTCTGTATATTGCCGCAAGGAATCAAACTCTCCATGTGATGCTTTACATTTGGCTAAAGATATAATTTCACGTATGTCAAAAACAGAGCAGAAAAATACGGAAAAATTATTAAAGAGTTTACAGAATGAAAATGAAACTATGAATGAGCTTATTGCACGTATCTACCATGAAGCTATTCAGGAACAGCCATTAAACGAAGAATACATTAAAAAATATCAGCCTGAAAATGTTATCGCCCGCCCTATGTACGATACTATTTCTTCAAATGGCACAAAAATAGAAAATGACCCGGCTTTGATTAAAGGCTCTGTAAACAGGAATCTTGAAATTGGTTCAACATTAAAAAATGTCAGCATAGAAACTGGCAGTATTTATGGTAAAGGCAAAGATACAATGCACTTTGATGAATTAAAAGTTATTTCTGCTTCCAAAGAAGGAAATACAATAACTGTAATGGATTCTAATAAAAGTTTCTTCAAGCTGCCTCGTGATACAGTTCTTGAGATGTACAAAGACCAGCAGCTTAAAGAAATCAAGCACGAACAGCGTCAAACTAGAAGTAACACAATGTCTATTTCTTATGCTTAAAAAATAAACTGTACAATGCTGCTTGTTATTGCAACAACTGCAAGAATATAAATAATTACATCTTTTTTTGAAATCTTCCTGTCGGCAACGGCAGGAACTTTTTCAATCAGCTTTTTATTTTCAACTTCACATTGTTTTAAGAAATCAATAGATTGTTTTTTTACAGTTTCCAAATGCTGCTGGCATTTTTCAGTATAGGATTTAATCATAGCATTACATTCTGCTTTTAATGATTCATACTGAACATTCGCACCATTTACCAGCGATTTTGAAGCTTCTTCTAACTGATTATCAGCATTTGCAATAGATTTTTTTGATTCTGCCTGTAATTCTTCCTTAAACTTCTGTATTTGATTTTCTACCATTTCATTGATAGTTTTTAAATCACTTACAGTATCAAGTATTTCATTGATTTTTAAGGTAATGAAATTATCTGTTTTGATAATGAAAGAAGATATTTCAGCTTTTTCTTTCTGAAGCTGCTGCTCAAGCATTGTTACTGATTTTGAAAGATTTGCATTTTCAAGTTTTTCTGCAAGATAGTTTTCATAGCTTTCAGTTGCTTTTATTTTTTCTGATAATTCTTTCGTTGCCTGAATTAAAGAATTAAACTTTTCTATTGTTTCAGTCTGGAAGCTCTGTAATTCTTCATTCTTGCTTCTAATAAGACTGTCTACAAGAGCTTTTTGTTCTTCAATATCACCGATACTTTCTTCAAGAATTAAGAGAAACTGCTCTGCTTTAGTACGGTCTATTGTTACCATGTTTGCAGGGTTTTCTTTCTGCTGCTCCTGTTTTTCTTCTCTTTCTGTTTTTGTTTCTGATTTGTTATTACCGTTTGTTACAAGTGCCATATATAATTCCTATAATAGGAAGTTACACTTCCTAAACCTTTGTTACCGTGTGATTTTTGAAATTGACCAATAAGCAAAAATCACACGGTTTTTCCTTATTGTTCTCTTTCAGACAGATTATTTTCAATTCTTACTGGTACACCGTTTTCCCAGTATTCCTTTGTATCTCCGCCTTTGTCTACGACCTGTTTAATAAGTCCATTTTCCCAGTATTCCCAATGATTCGGATATTCAATAGCTGGTAAATCATTATCAGAATGAATAAGACCATTCTTGAAGTTGAAGATAACAAGCTGCTGCACTCCGTTTATTGTTTCTATCTTCGAGTTTTTTCCTTCAAGAATTACACCGTCTGCTGTAAATTGTTCAAACTGAAAATCCTTATATGGTGAACTGGATTGCTGATAGAGTTCGTTTTTTTTGAACTCCTCTTTTTTTGCAATAATTTCTTCTTCAGTCATAGACTACTCCTTATGATTGTGGTGGCACTTGTTTTCCATTTAACCACCATTCTTCATAGTTGTCTATTGTATCAATTACAGCTGGCTCTTTTTCACAATGCAGCACACCGTCTTTCCAATGTTCAATATGTGTAAAATCTGATGTAGAAATAGCCGGAAGAATCTCTCCATTTTCGCCCTCTACATCATTCAAATAACCGTTTTTAATTCTTACGGTTACTTCGCCATCTACAATAAAATCGCCGTTTGCGATTGAATTATCAGAGAGAAGAATTCTCTGATGCTGATAAGTCTTAAAGCTTTTCATTTTGTTACTCCTAATTTACCCGTTTTATAATCAAAAAGTTTTTTAGATCCTGCTACGCAGGGGCTAAAAACTTTTAGAATTAACTTACAAATAACTTTGTGAATATGGATTTTCTTTCATTATTTGTTTTGTTGTATTGCTCATTTTTAAGGAAACTTCATTAGCCTTCCTTAAAATCTCATTTATAAAAATGCACATTTCTTCCTCGTCTGATGAATTAAGGAATTCAACAAGCATTCTGACCGTTTTAGCATCCAGCTCTACTGGAACAATTATTGTTTCATTCAATCTTCCTTTCCTCATTTTTTTGTACAGAATAAGAACTGAATACAGGCAATAATTCAACCATATCCGCACGTAAATAATAGCGAGCTACTTTTTTTCCGTTTTCGTCTTTTGAATATTTTTGCCTCATTGTTCCGTATACCATTATCTCCTTATTTTCCACAAGATAATTGCAGATAAGGCTTGCAGCTTCTTTCGGATAATTTACTTGAAAAAATGTTGGTTCAACCTGCTGATATGGCAAGCCAATATCTACAACCGTAAATACAGCGACAGGAACAGGCTCGTTGTTTATTGTAACTAATTTCATTTCCGCTTTTTTAGTTACTTTACCATGCAAGGTAATATAATTCATTTCACATAACTCCTATCAGTATTTTTATTGCCAAAAGAATAATGCTGAAATACAAAGATTTTGTTACAGCTCGATTCTTCCAAAGCCAGTAATTCCAATGGTTATAGCGTAAAAGATAGCTGGTAACAAAAAAGAAAATTGTTCCCAGTATTATCATTACAACTATAGCCAATGGTGTATAATGTCTGTTCAGAAATCTGAACAGAAAAGCCATTTTTCGCTCAATAAACTGTGTTATAGGTTTTAAGAATTGAAAAATGGAACTAGCTTTCATTAGAAAATATCATCTCCTGTTCCGCCAAGTCTTTCACTTTCACTTGTATACATTTCGGCAAGCTGTTCTTCTGTAAACTCTACAGGAGCAGCTTCTTCTGCTGTTGTAGCTGGGATTGGTTCAGATTTTTTTGAATCATAGATAATCTGAATACTTGAAACACGAATAACAGTATCATTATGTTTAACACCATCTTTTTCCCATTTATTCTGCCGCAAAGAGCCTTCAATAATTATTTTCTGACCCTTCTTTAAATCTTCAACCTTCTTTTCTGCATAAGCTCCATAAATGGCAATAGGAAAAAAATCTACTTCATTTACCCATTCTCCGTTTTCTTTGTTCTTGTAAGAATGATTGTTTGCAACAGAAAACTGAGCAACACTTACATTGTTTCCAGCTTTCTTAAGTTCTGCATCCTTAACAACTCGACCAAATAATTGAACTTTGTTCAACTCTGACATAATTTACTCCTTGTGTTTAACCGACAGCTGTCGGTCTTAAAATATATTTTTTATTCTGATTACTACTCCGTATACGGCAGCAGCACAGATTAAAAGCCAGCACAAAATCCTTATAGACCATACAACCTGATAAGTGAGCGACTGATACCTGAAATTTTGAAAGAATGATTTTATTTTATCTTTAATCAAAATCCTTTCAGTTTCTGTATCAGCTTTCGGCTCGTTATCGTTATTCATGTTTTCAAATATTTTCAAAAAAGGATTTTCTTTTTTCTTTCCAAACATTTTAAGCTCCTACGCAGTAATTCCATATTTGCGATAGATTGAATCTATTCGCTCCTTAAATTCCTGCTGTAAACTTTTATTTGTAGCACGTTCTAAAAGGTCGTACGAACTTTGATGAATCAGTTCCGCTTCATACTCAGCTTCAAACTGTTGTTTTTGAATGTCTGATAGATTAAAAATCTTTTTCTTAATTGAAACTGTTTTTTCATTATCTTTATCGCTCATATCAAAATCGCAGCACGGACAATTCTGATAAAGATTCGCTTTGCTTCCACAAACAGGACAAATAGCTGTCTGTTTATTTTCGTAAGGCTCTTTATTTTGCACGGATAAAATAAAATCCTGCATTATGTTTGCTGATTTTGCCATTTTGTAATACATATTGGTGAGCGACACTGGTTTCTTACTGCTGGCTCTTTCAAATACATAATGCAGATAAACTGGAATCCGGCTATCTGGTAACTCAAATTGATTTGCAAGACTTTGTATTTCTTGAGAAAATGTTTCATCAAATACAAAATGACCTGCAAATATTTTTTTTAATTCTAGTGTAATAAAATCTTCTTCTGCTTCTTTGTCTTTCAGTTTTTCTTTTTCTTTTACAGAAGTAGAATTTAATGAATTTATGTTAATATTATTAGGTAAACTCAGTTGACTACCCCCATTAAACTCAGTTGACTGGTCAGGTAAACTTTGTTTACCGCTTTCTTTTTGTGTAGTGGTAAACTCAGTTGACTGGGTAGGTGGTAAACTTTGTTTACCACTAGTTGTTTGACTTGTGGTTAATCTTGATTTTACAGTCCAGTATTTAGCAAACTGTATACCGTTTTGACTGCAAACTTCTTTCTGTATAAGACCTTTTTCAAGCAGCGACTTAAGAGCTTTAATTACTCCTTGTTTTGTTGAATTAGTCCACAATGCTATGTATTGAAGTCCGCCATGATAATCACTTTTTCCGTCTTGAGAAAAGCCATGTATAAGAGCGTATATCATAAGCTCATTACCCTTAAGGTCTAATTCGTTGAGCATCCAGCCGGAGATTTGAATGTAATTATCATTTTTAATATAGACTTCTTTCATAAACTTTCTCTCTATTTATCTGCTGAAAAATGGGTATTACGGCAGTATTTTGCAATTTTGTTTTCTGGATTACGCTCATTACAAATTGCTGCAAATTCACATTCTGAACAGTTATGTCCAGCTTTAACATAAAAGATTTCTTTTCCAAATGTATCTTCAACATGAAGAATATCACCTTCTTCAAATACAAGTGTTCCGAATGATAATCTCATTTATCCCCCTTTATTTCTGATACAACAGCTTTTACCATATCCTGCATACGGATAAACTTGTTTTCAGAAATGTTTGCAGAAATATACGGAGAAAAAATTGCAGTAATTTTTCCCACGTAATCTTCTGTTGAATTTTCTTTTTCAGACTGTCGCCTTCCTACATCCAGTCTTGAAGCTGCTGTTATAAATCCTATATTTCTGATTGAATTTGAATAACATGATTCTGTCATAGTTTTTCAGCTCCTTTTTAATTATTTATAGGTTTTCGTAATACCTTTTATTTGATTCTTGAATAAGCCTGTCAAGTTCATCTTTGTCAGTAATAAGTTTTGTATCCCTAATATTAAAGTATGCATAATCAGAGCCGAATACACAGGCATTTCTGCCAATCCATTCATTTAAGGTTTTTCCAGATTTAGCATAAGCTCCGTCATTGACTACACGGCTATATTCAGAAAGCCATTGCCAAGGTGTGTGCCAATCTTCACGAAGTTTACAGGCATATTCTTCTCTTTGTTTTTTACGCTCCTGTTTTATTTTTCGTTCAGCATAAGCTTTTTTTCGTTTCATTTTTTCTTTTTCAAGTTCTTCTACTGTCATTGGTCTTACATTGTCAGGAGCAGCATACAAACTGGCAACCTGACAAAATTGATTTGACCAAAGCTCAACAGCTTTTGAACGGTCTGCGATTGTAAGCTTTTCTTTTGCCCATTGTTTTTCTGTTTTCCAATCTTTATATTCTGGATAGTATCGCTTAACTTTCATACACTATTTCTTTGTTCTTTTTACAATCCTTATCAGGATAATATTTTTTATCAGGGTTGCATTCGTCTTTAGCACAACAATAATATTTCAAGTTATTTTCACAATAACAAGAAATATCACAGCCTTCTAAATCAGCACATAATTCGCAAGGAAAATTACACATTTTGTTGCTCCTTAAAAAACATCAAACGCTGAATCTGAACTTGAAGCTGTTTCATCCGATTTTACTTCCTGCTCAGAGCCTTCCTCAAAAGGAAGGTCTGGGCCGTCGTATTCTTCTTCATTCGGATTATTGGAATAATCTTTAATTGGAAGCGGATTTATATCTTCAAGTTTTGGATTTGACAAAAGCTCTTTTCGGAACTCGTTATAATCATAATCTGAACTTGGGTCATTTCCGTTACAATGATTAAAATGCTTATAATCATGCTTTGATTTGGAACAGAAAATATTTTTGTAGATATAAGTATTAGAAACACCGTGAAGGACAAGCATGAGAACGTAATTAGCAGCCTGCTCAAACCCTTCTACAAATCCTGTTTCATAGGCATTTCTTCGTTCTGTTGTGCGTTCATTATCTTCTTCCGGGGAAAGTTTGTTATCAGGTCGTTCAATATGGTCTGAATGGTCGCTTATAGAAAGTCCTTTTGGCTCTCCGTCAGAATCATCAAGAGCTTCAGAAATATCATCTGAATCATCTTCTTCTACAGGCTCTACTTTTTTCTTTTTTCCTTTAAGCTCGTCATAAGTTGAATTGATTGTAGCTTCGCCTGATTCAATAGCTTCCATCTGTTCTTCGGTAGCATTGTTTTCAACAAATTTTGCTCTTTCTATAG
>AUXO010301344.1_pt1 | contig 11176 bp, 9 predicted proteins | sample 768731 | NCBI WGS metagenome assembly AUXO01 (sample SAMN02715735, study PRJNA202380) | gut metagenome | biome: sheep rumen | host: Ovis aries | place: New Zealand: Palmerston North | reverse complement strand
CGATCCAGAATATTGGATATATCCAGATGGTGTTGAAGAAAAAATTGAAGATGATACAACATATAAAGTTTGGTATTATTCAAAAGATGCGGCGGATCCAGTTGATTTCACATCTTGGAATTATGTAAAATATATTTGTCAAATTCAAAAAGATAAAAAAGATTTGTTAAAAGAAATTAATAATATATATGAAACATTACTATATAATAAAAAATAAAAGATATGAACTATGAATAATGTAACTGAAATAATTAAAGAAGGAATTAATAAACATGGTGCTGAGTCATATTATAATTTAGTATCTTGTAATTGGTATAATTTTGAAAATCAATTTAAAGAAGCTATTTTATCTGAAATCAAAAATCATATTAAACCAAATAAAATTGATACGATTGATGATTTAGCAAAATTGTTAGATGGTAATGAATATTGTGATGAATTTCAAAATGAATATAAAATAAATGTTGAAGAATTATGCAAAAAGAATAATTGGGTTATTGTATTTGGTTGTGGAGATGATTTAATTGAATTTAGAGGTTTTATTGATGATGAAAATGGTGCTTGGAATGGTACATTAATGAAATTAGTGAAACCTGGAGATTTTTATTTAGATGATAAAAATAAAGAAACATATAAAAAGGCTAAAAAATATGAATTTGTTCCAATTAATGATAATGAATTAAACACAATTAAAAATAATGATTATAAAGATAATTGTGTTGTTGAACAATTATGGTGTCCTGAAGGCTTAGATGCATCTTGGCAAGTGAATGTTGCTGGAGTACCATGCACTAAGTTTAATATTATGGAAGATGAAGAATTATTTTGTGAAGCCGCAATAATAGATTTAAGTGAGTTTTGTGGTCATGAATGATTATTATATACAAAGAAAATGATAGGATTATGACATTGAAAGAAGTGAAAAAAACATATTAATTCAATGCCATGTCCATGATATAAAAGATTTTTCACAAATATTTTAAATTTTTTTAACAATTTTTGAAATTTTTATATAATAATTCTATTTATATAATATTAAAATCCCTATAATAAAAATATGTAACGGGATTTAATAGTGAGCAGAAAGTTTAATTTAACTAAAACATCTTTATCAAAAATTGAGTATTTTTTAAATTCAGTAGAAGATAAAGTTAATGATTATGATTTTTTTGACAAATTTCAAAAGATTGTTTTTAAAGATGTAAAAATGATTAAAGATTGTGGAGAATCTTCAATTGTTGATTTTTATATAGAATCTTGTAAAGAATTATTAAATAAGTATGAGTACGAGATCTATGATAATTTTTATGAAGATTTGAAAAGTAAGACAAGACGCAAACTTGTAGATAAGTATGTGTCTAAAGCTTCATTTGACAATAATATTGATATATATTTTAATGAAGTAAAAAGAGAGTATATATTACATCCGATGGGAGAATCTGAAGAAATGATGTTTATTCCAGAGAATAGAGATATCTTTATGAAAAATAATTTGAAATTAGTTATAGATTGTGCAAAAAGGTATCAAAATCTTGGATTACCATTAGATGATCTTATACAGGCGGGTAATGAAGGATTGCTAATAGCATTTAACAAGTTTGATTCTGAAAGAGCTAATTTAAGACATGCTATATTAGAAGATATAAATAATACAGAGAATGATAGTTTTACATTTGATGAAGCATCCGATATAATTAAACGTAATTTTAAGTATACAAAGTTGTTAGATGTTACATTAAGTAAAATACCTGAAAATGGTTTTAGTTGTAAAAATGATTTCCTAGAATGGACTCATGAAAATATAAAGAAAGCGTCATTTTCATCTATAGCATGGGGTTGGGTAAAAGCTACGATTATTTCTGAAATAAATAAACGTGGTAAAATAATACATGTACCAAAAACAGTAAATAAAGAAAAACCATCATTAAATATTGTTAGACTTGATAGCGCAAATCCCCACACAGATGATTGTTATCACGATAATCAAATATCTGAAGTTGCTAATGATGAGTTTGCCATAATGGATGAATCTATTGAAAATATGGAAAAACAAAATATGTTTAGAAATATTTTGAATAGAATTCTTAGTAAGATTAATGTTGTTGATAGACGAATTATTAATAAAAAATTCGGTATAGGAGTTCCATTTCAAATGTCTATTGGAGAGATTGCAGAAAATGAAGGTATGTCACCAAATAAAGTAAAGTATAGTATTTCAAATACATTAAAACTAATAGAAAAAAGTGTAACACCACAAGAAAGAGAATACATAATAGAATTATTAAAATGAAAACATTTAAAGATTTAAACATAGGAGATAATTTTTACATAGTTGAATGTAATGAGGGTAATTTTGATATTAAATTAATGGTGTGTGAAATAAAAGATATAAAAAACTTATTAAATTCAAATTTATATAATATACAAGTAGGAAGGTATTCTGGAGATATATCATTAGCTGATTGTTTAGTTAATGGGGATTTATCATCTTATTCAGAATTTAGAAAACCATCTAATTATCTATACTCATTAAATTATTTCATAACATTACAGGATGCTATATGTTTTTCTAAAGATAAGATTAATTCTTTAATTGAAAAATTAAATAATATTAAACAATCTTATAGTCTTCTTGAAGTTAACAATTTTAAATTTTAGGTGAAGATTACTATATTTATAATATGAGTAAGACGATTGAACAGAAATACACAAAAATGTCAGAGATTGACCACATTATCCATAGAAGTGGTATGTATGTTGGTTCAACTTCTGAAGAAGAACGTCAGATGTTCATTTATGATTCTGAAGAAGATAAGATGACAATTAAAGACATTAGCTATTCTCCAGCAATGTTAAAATTGTTTGATGAGATTCTATCAAATTCATGTGATGAATATAGACGTAAAGATAATATGGGGTTAACTGAAGTATCTATTAGTTTAGATATGGGAAAGGGTCAGATATCTGTAACTGATAATGGAGGTATTCCAGTTGCTTTGCATAAAGAAGCAAAGATGTATGTTCCAGAATTTATATTTGGACAATTACGTACATCATCAAATTATGATGACACTGAAGATAGAAATGTAATTGGTACTAATGGTGTAGGTAGCTCAATTACAAATATCTTTTCTAATTCTTTTAAGGTAACTACATGTGATAAGAAAAATCAAATTTGTGTAGAATGGTTTGAACATATGTCAAAGAAAAATGTTAGTAAAATAACTAAATGTAAAGACCACTTCACAAATATTGTTTATGAATTAGATTTTAATTTATTTGATAAATATGAATCACATAGTTATACTAATGATTTTGCGTTAATTGTTGAAAAAAGATGTATTGATGCAGCTGCAGCTAACTTAGGATTACATGTTAAATTTTCATTGTATAATAATGGAATTAAACAAAGATCTTCAAAATGGAAGTTTAACAAATTTGAAGATTATATGTCATTATATGATGATTTTTATGATGCGAGTTGTGTTATATCATTAAAAGATAAACAAAAACAAGTATGGATATGCCCTGATAGTACTATTGATGTTGCTTTTGTTAATGGTGCAGAATGTTCAAAGGGTACACATATTAAAGCTGTACGAACTCCTGTTGGACATGCTATAGCAGAAATATTAAAGAAGAAACATAAGATAGATTTAACAAATAAAGCCATAGATGGTAAGTATGGAATTTTCGGAATTTTCGATATATCTAATCCAAGTTATAGCTCACAAACAAAAGAGGAGTTAACTACATCACAAGATAATTTCTATAAAGATCCAAATATCAAATTTAACATTCCTGATGATTTTTTGAAAAAATGTCAAAAATCAGAAATTGTAGAATTGGTGGTTGACTGGTATAAGAAAAAACAAGAAGCAGAAGATCAAGCAAAAATTCGTAAGTTAAATCGTGAAGCTAAAAAACTATTACGTTCAGATAAATTTATAAATTGTACATCAAAGAAGGTTAAAGAAAAAGAATTATGGATATATGAGGGAGATTCTGCTCACACAGGATTTCGTATGAGTCGTAACCCACAAACACAAGCATCATATCGTATGCGTGGTGTACCATTGAATTGTATTGGGATGACAGCTACACAAGTAATGAAGAATCAGGTTTTTAATGATCTTGTTAATATAATTGGTTTACAATGGGGTCAGTATAATAAAGTTGAAGATTTAAAATTTAGTAAGCTTGTTATAGCATCTGATGCCGATTATGATGGTGATAAGATCTGTAGTCTTTTATTTGTATTCTTTAATCATTTTCCGGAGTTATTTGAACAAAAACTAATATGTAGAGTCATTACACCAATTATAACAGCATCAAAAGGAAAAGATCATAGATTATATTATACAAGAGAAGATTATAAGAAAGATGAAAAGAAACTAAAAGGATATGTTGTAAAATATTTGAAAGGTATCGGTACACAATCAGTTTCTGATTATAAACTTATGATGGAACATCCAATATTTCATTATTTTACAAAAGATGAATTATCTGATGTTATGTTGAAAAAATGGTTTGGTAAAGGTATTGCTTCAGAAAGAAAGAGTATGCTTAAAGAAGATGTTGAGGCATAAAGAAAAAGGATTCATTAATGAATCCTTTTTCTATTCTTCATATTTCGTAATTTTATATTTAATATTTAATATTGATGTTATCTCAGATGTCTGTAATTTTAATTGTGATAAATTTAAGTTACCTTTCGATAGTGGGATTTGATACTCTAAAACTAAACAACCAATTAACTGATTATGTCTATCGAACATACCTGTATAAACTATTGCTTTAGTTTTTGGATCTTTAACAGAAGCAAATAATGAAGGGTTATCAAGTTCCATTTGATGCATATCTGTATAAATTATTTGTTGGTTTTCAGAATTTATCATTTCTTTAACTATTCTAGACATCTGGCTAAAAGGTAATGCTAAACATTTAGTACTTAATGGTGTTAAACCTTTTTCAAACCATTCGTATGTACAAGAATATTTTGCAAATGGTATACCTGATAAATTTTCATAAGAATTATGGAATTCTATTATGAATGCTCGTTGTGATTTATGAATTTGCATTATGTCTTTTAACATAATATTAATATCTTCAGCAAACTCAATTCTCTTATTAAGCATATCATTATGAGTTTTAATGGTTGTTTTATCTTTATTTATAATATATTCGACTAACTGTTTTTGTTGTTTTATTAACGTATCAGCCATGTCATTTTGTTGTTTAGCTAATTGATTAGTTATTGTGTTTTGTTGTTCAATAAGTTGTTTTTCAATTGTATGACCAACGTTATCGAAACCATCACGCATATTATTAATTATTTTAGTTCCTAACCATTTGATAAACATACATATTATAGTACATAAAACAATAGCAATTAAACCCCACCATCCATATTTTTCAAAGATTGTAAAAATTATTTCCATGATGGATAAAATATGACTTATAAATGCCGTGTATTTGTTAAACTATATAAATAATAATAAAGGATTGTGTGATAAGATATTTAATTGTCATCATAATGAAACTATATTTAATTAGAAATATTAAGACTAAAAAATGGGAAAGATAAATTCTAATAACGAAAGAGTAATTACAGATTTTTTAAATAATGAGTATAAAGATTATTCTTTATATGTTATCAGTAATCGTGCATGTCCAAATCTTATAGATGGCTTTAAGACAGGTGCTCGTAAGATTATGCATGCAGCATTTAAAGGATCTATAAAAAATGGAGAAACTAAAAAGGTAACAAACCTTGCCGGTGAAACAATGAACTATTCACTTTACCAGCATGGAGATATGTCTTTGAATAATACTATTGTAACAATATCTCAGGAATTTAATTTTAATCTTAATCCGTTGTTTATTGATGGACAAAGCGGTACACTAAGATCTCCTGAAGCTGCTAGTCCACGTTATCTTTATGTAAGACACTCAAAGTATACAAAAATTTGGGATACAGATCATGATTTGTTGGAATATGAAGAGGAAGAAGGACAATCAGTTGAGCCAAAATATTATCTTCCAATAATTCCAGTTATATTAGCACAACGTCAGCAAGGTATGGCTCCTGGTTATGCATTTTCAACAATGTCATATAACCCTGTTGATCTTATAGATGCATGTATAGAGTGTCTTAAATCCAGAAAAAAAGAAAATAAATTGGAAGGTTTTGTTGTTCACCCATATATTAGACAGGTAGCTAAGAAGACATGGAAATATGAAGAAGGCTCATGGGTTAACTATGGAGAATTTAAGTGGGATGATAAGAAGAAAGAAATTCGTATAACAGGGTTACCATACGATATGACATTTGATAATTTTGAAAAAATGTTAAATAAGTATGTTAATAATGAAGAAATAAAAGAATGGCAAGATTATACAAAAGGTGATGTAATAGATTATAGAATAAATTGTAAAAAAGGAAAATGGGCAGCAACACTTAAAGGAAAACTAATAAATAAAAAAATAGAAGCAAAATTTAAGTTACGTAAAGTTGTACCATCAGATCTTTTATGGGTAATAGATGAAAATAAAAAATTACATCATTTTATAACTCCACAAGATTTAATTGAGTATTTCGTTAACTTTAGGTTAACAAAATATAGTGATCGTAAAAAATTATTAGTTAAGATATATGAAGAGCGTATAAAGAAAAACGATAACTTAGTTAAATTCATTGAATTAGTATGTAAAGGCAAACTTAAGATTCGTAATCGTAATAAGAAAGATATTAAAGTAGATATGGATTCTCATAAATTACCTATAGAATTAATATCTACACCAATGTCAAAATGTACTATTGAAGAACGAGATGAATTGTTAAAACAAAATGAACAAATACATAAAGAACTTGAATACATTAAAAAAACTAGTGAAAAACAAATGTATTTAAATGACTTAAATGAACTCAAAAAGGATATAGAAAAGGATTTTAAGTGAAATTAAAATTTATTATTAAATATATATATAATAAAAAAATTATTAAATTAATAATATAATGAAACAATTAGAATCTTTTGTAACTGAAGCAAGAAGAACACAAGCTGAGGTTGATAAAATGCCAACTAATTTAAACCAACTTAAAGGTGAAGAAGCCGAAAATAATGGTACTAAAGGTTTATATGCTGTTGAACCACCTTCAGCAGATTTATTGAATAAACCAATTCCAAAGGATAAGGCAACAAAGAATATGAAAAAACTTGCAATTAAATTTGCAGCAGAAGAAGATTTCTTTGTACAAGGTAGAGCTGGTTGGGGTAAGACAGCGATTATTACAAGTACAGCTCATAGATATGGGTATACAGTATTAACAGTTTATTTGGATAAAGCTGTAGCATCAGATCTTGGTGGTATCCCAGTACCAGTTAAAGATAAAGAATCTGGTAGAGCAGTACAAGAAATGGCAATGCCAGCTTGGGCAAATGTTATGTTAAAAAATCCTAAGACTAAGTTCTTATTATTCTTTGACGAAATGAACCAAGCTGCACCAGATGTTCAAAATGCTCTTATGCCTATTGTACTTAAACACGAAATTTGTGGTACAAAATTTGAAAACTTCTTCGTAGGGGCAGCAGGTAACTTGGAGGAAGAAAATAGTGCTGGTATTACAGCTCTTTCAGGCCCGCTTAAATCAAGATTCAAACCAATTATCAAATGGGAAGATGGTGATTGGGAAGCTGCATTTGATTTCTTAACAGAAACATGGAAAGATAGACTTCCTGAAGACTTTATGGATTTGTTTAAAAACAATGCTACATTATGGGTTAACCCACGTGAGGTTGAAACAAAAATTTTCAAAACTGCATATAAGCTTAAACAAATGAATGAAAAGAATCCTACTATGGGTCATAGCTGGGATGCAGATGCAATTTATGATCGTTTATTAGGTCTTTCATACGCTGATGGTAATGAAGAAGAACTTAAACAATCTGATAAAGATACTTTATTAGCGTTAGCAGATAAAGTTTTTGAATACGTAGAAGGTTCTGGTGATTCAAAAATGGATGATGACACAAGACATTTCTCAGGTGATTTAAGTGGATTAACAAAACAACAAATCACTAAATTAACTAATGGTGTTAAAAACGGTTATATAAAGCATGGTAGTAATACATACGGTGTTTCTCGTGAAAATATAAAAGAATATGATTTCAGTGATGATGGAATAATGAATGGAGAAATGTGGGAAGGATTATTTGATAAATGGGAAGCCGAAGGTGTTGAATTCAAATATGAAAAAGACTCTGAATGGCAAAAAGAACATAAAGATTGGTTAAATCCTTAATTTTTATATATAAATATGAAATGACAAAGGTTAACCTTTGTCATTTCATTCCATAAAAAAATTTTTAAACTTATATATGGATGATAAAGAGAAAATAATGTATTTTAAAAATGATGATGAGTTTTATGAGTTTTGTGTAATGCCTAAAATAATTTTTAGAACAGAAATTAATCCAACAACAAATAAAGAATATTATGTTGCTGATTGGGATTTTACACAAGCATATAAAAACGCTATCGCTGATGGTATGTATTTTATGATTAAGGATGAAAACTCTTCAATATTTAAACACGGAGCTGTTACATATAGAGTTGCAACAAAACCTATTAAAAATTTGTTACAATATATTAATGTAAAAAATCCAAAATTAAAAAAAATAAACGAAATAATTGTATAAAATGGAAATTAAGAGTGCTCTTATAAATAGTAAACAATTTAAAGGTGTAAAAAACAGTATCATTGAACAGGCATCAAAAGATGGTGAAGTAAAACCAAGAGTAAAGACTATTGAATATATTAATAATACATCATATAATAATGATGACAGGTTTTTCTATGATATGTTAGTTTATACTCGTTTCCTAGACCCAACTTCTACAGATGTTGCTTTTACAAATACTGTTGGTTTAATATTTCTTAATTGTCCAGGTTCTGAAGCAGTTAAAACTATACAACAATGGGAGTTCGTTTATGATCATGAATGTTTGCACCAATTATGGGATACTTTTGCTGTTGGTGAAAAAATTAAAAAGGCCGGAATAGAATATGATCATTATATATTAAACATTGCATCAGACTGTGTTATAAATGATTACTTAAGTCGTATTCGTAAAAAGAAAGCTCCTGAAGGTGGCATAACAAAAGAATTACTTAAAGAGAAATTTGACGTTGATTATGAACCAAGAAAAGACACTCAGTATACATTATATTTAAAACTTTTAAAAGTTGCTAATGAACTTAGAAAAGATAAACAAATGCAAAATGCTGCAAATGATATGAGTGGTCAAGGTGGTCAAGATAGCCAAAATACCCAAAGTGGTCAAGGTGGTCAAGGAAGTCAAGGTGGTCAAGGTGGTCAAGGAGGTAAAGGTGGCCAAGGTGGTCAAGGAAACCAAGGAGATAATAAAGCAGATTCTGATATAGATAATATGTCTGGTGATGAAGCAGCAAATGAAGCTCAAAGACAATCTAATCTTGCAGAAAAAGGCGCAGAAAATGCTCAAAATAATGCTAATGGAGCAACTGGGGGAGATGCAGATAAGGCTAAAGAAGATGCTCAGAAGGCTAAAGAAGCTGCTCAAAAAGCTAAAGAAGCTGCCCAAAAGGCTAAAGAATGTGCAGATAAAGGAGATGAAGAAGGTGCTAGAAAAGCTGCTAAAGAAGCTAGAAAATATGCAAAAGAAGCATTAAAAAATGCACAACAATCAAATAGTAGTTCAGGCCATGGTGATGCGGCTGGTGTACATGATGTTTACGATGAAGACTTAGATGAAATACGTAAAGGAGCTGAAGCAATAATTGAAAAATATAAAAAGAAAATTTCTGGTAAACTTCGCGAATTTATAAATAAGTGTACAGCTTCTGAGATGTTAAAACCAAATGGTATGGAAGTAAAAATCCAAAAAGGTAATGGTGGTTGGAATACACAATTAGAAAGTATCGTAAATGGTTATGTAAAACAAAAAATATTTAAAACAAAACGTTTATATCAACAAACTTATTCTCGTGTTAAACGCGGTAGTGGTTTTATTAAATTTGGAGAACCTATAGTACCTGGTAGAAAAGTTAGAGAAGATAAATTTGATGTAAGCATTGGATTTTATGTTGATGTATCTGGATCTATGGGTAACGATATTGAAAAAGTATGGAAAACCGTTTATAAAATTTCAAAATCTCTTGAAAAAATATTTAGTAGAGAATCAGTAATCGAAAAATTCGCATTTAAACTTTTTGCTTTTGATACAAATTTACATAAATTAGAATGGGGTAAAAAAATGAATGCTAATGGTGGTACAATGCCCCTTGAACAATTATTAAGAGATGTTGTTGATAACACTAAATCTTATTTGATAAATGTTGTCATTACGGATGCCGATATGTCTATTGATATAAATGCCGTTAAAAAGACATTAAAATCAATAGAAGGAATGCTCATTTGGATATCAAATTCTAAGGGTCATGCAAATGCAAATATTATTGATTTGACTAAAAATGGTTATGGAGATAAGTTATCATTTGTTTTAGCTCCAGGAGATTGGGATCTTGATTAAACTAAATATAATTCTATAAAGGAAAATCTTAAATTATACAATAACTTAAGATTTTCCTTTTATTTTTAAATAACAAATACAATTGTTAATAAATGAAAACTATATATACATATATAAATGAGAAATTAAATTTATCTACTAAATACAGTTGTAAACCAAAAGATAGAAAAGAACTTAGACATATAATAAAAAAGCGTCTTAAGAAAGATAAGAATGCCGATTTAAATGATATAGATGTATCAGAAATAACAAATATGATAGGTTTATTTGAAGATTTAAATCCTCATAATATAAATATATCTGATTGGAATGTCTCAAATGTTAAAAATATGTCATTTATGTTTAATGGATGTAAAAATTTTAATAGTGACATAAGTGAGTGGGATGTCTCAAATGTTGAAATTATGATAGATACATTTGCATATTGTGAAAAATTTAATTGTGATTTAAATGATTGGGATGTTTCAAGTGTTACAGATATGGATTCTATGTTTTTTGGGTGTAAAAATTTTAATAGCGATTTGAGTGGTTGGAATGTCTCAAAAGTTGAAAGAATGAATTATATGTTTTCTTATTGTGAAAACTTTAATTGTGATTTAAA
>AUXO017372997.1_pt1 | contig 11178 bp, 8 predicted proteins | sample 768731 | NCBI WGS metagenome assembly AUXO01 (sample SAMN02715735, study PRJNA202380) | gut metagenome | biome: sheep rumen | host: Ovis aries | place: New Zealand: Palmerston North | reverse complement strand
TAGATATAGAAAATAAAAAATTTTCAAAACAAATGATGAATGGATATAGCGTTGAGGAAGTTGATGACTTCCTAGATGATTTAACAGTTGATTATACAAAAAACTATAAAGAAACATCAGAATTAAAAGAGAAGGTGTCTGAACTTGAAAAAAATATAGAACATTATAAAACAATAGAAGAAACATTGCAAAACACACTTGTAATGGCTCAGACAACTGCTGAGGATGTTAAGAAAGTTGCAAAACAACAAGCAGATCAGATAATAAGCGAAGCTAAAGGAACTGCTCAAAAAGAAGCAACACAGTTAGACGCAGAAATTACCGCAAAAAAAAGAGAATTGGACGACATAAAAAAACAGTTTGATATATATAAAGCAAAAATGGAGTCCTTACTAATTTCACAATTAGAATTATTAAAAGAAGTAAATAAAGATGATAATTTTTAGATTTATAAAAACAAAAGAGGGCTATCTATAATCAGATAGTCTTTTTATGTCTAATAGAAAATAAAAAATGAGAAAAATATTACAAAAAAGTATTAATATTACAGAAGTGTTAAATGTATGTTACATTTCTATTAATACTCTTGACCGCAAGAGGAAAAAAGAATACAATGTTAATACAAGGAAAGGTAAATATATGAGAATAATATCTGGAGTTGCAAGAGGTACAAAATTATATACACTAGAAGGCAATAATACAAGACCTACATTAGACAGAGTAAAGGAATCTTTATTTAATATAATTCATAAAAAAGTATCAAATTGCGTATTTCTTGATTTGTTTTCTGGAAGTGGAGCAATAGGACTAGAGGCGGTGAGTAGAGGAGCAAAAAAAGCAATATTGTGTGACAAAGAAAAAAATGCAATTAAAATTATAGAAAAGAACATAGAAAAAACTAATTTTCAAGATAAAGTAGAGTTATTTAATATACCATTCGAAAAACTATTAAAACAAAAAGTAAATGATAAACTAGATATAGTATATATAGATCCACCATATAAAACAGATTTTGCATATGATGCGACTAAATTAATAGTTGATAAAGAATTAATAAAAGAAGATGGAATAATAATTATAGAAACTGATGAAGTAGAAAGAATTTTAAAACAACTAAGCAATTTAAATATAAACATAATAGACCAAAGAAAATATGGTCGAGTATATCTTGTTTTTTTAAGAATAAGACCAAGATAAATTAGGAAGGGGCAAAACCATGGAAATATTTACATTATTAGAGACATTAGAAGATTTGTTAGAAAATAGCAGAGCGGTACTATTCTCTAGCAAGTGTATTGTAGATAAAGAAGAAATTTTAGATATGATAAAGGAAATCAGAATAAAGTTACCTGACGAATTAAAACAAGCTAAATGGGTAAAAGAAGAAAGACAACGTATTTTAGTAGAAGCAAAAAAAGAGGCCGATGGCATTGTTAAAGAGGCCGAAAATAGAATAATAGCAATGATTGATGAACATGAAATAACAAGGAAAGCATATGACCAAAAAACAGAAATAATTGAAACAGCGAATGAAATGTCTAGAGAAATTTCTAAAGGTACAAAGGAATATGCAGATAGTTTACTTGAAAATACTGAAAATGTAATAAGTGATACATTAAACAAACTAGGAAGTAATATAACAGAAGCATTAAATCTAATGCAATTATCTTTAGAAGATACAATAAAAACAATTCAAAATAGTAGAAAAGAATTAAAATAAAATAGAATAAAAGAGAAAATGTCAGGTTTCAATCAATTGACATTCTTTGACTGGTTGAAAGTCAGTTTTTTAAACCATAGTAAGAATGTTTTTAATTGACTAAAATCTGACTTTTAAAAGATTTGGAAAAAATGAAAGGATGGTTGAAATGGCAGCTAAAAAAAGAAAATATAAAAAAAGAAAAAATGCGACTTCGAAATTAGATTTAGCAGTAGTTATACTATTAGTAGTTAGTATACTTTTGGCTGTTTTAATCTATACAAAATCCGGTATAGTTGGCGTAAAATTAAACGAAATATTACGGCGGAATTATGGGTATTATACAATATGTTCTTCCTATAGGAACTTTTGTTATTGCTATTAAACTAGCAGTTGATGGAGAAAATGAGTTAAATGCAAAATTAGTTCAATATGGAATTACAATAATAAGTCTTGCTATAATGTTTAGTGTTTTTCAGATTTCTTCTGGTGAATTGCAATCTTCAAAAGAATTATCAGAATTAGTAAAGGATGCTTATTTCTTAGGGACACAAAGTAAGGGTGGTGGAGCTATTGGTGCTGTTGCAGCGGTGCCACTTGCAAAAATGTTAGGTGATATTGGAGCAGTTATTTTGTGTATTGGAATAGTAATAATACTTTTAGTATTTACATTTGGAATTAATTTATCTGAGATAATTAATATGTTTGCTGAAAAAGCATATGAAAAAAGAGATAGAAGAATGCAAAGAAAAGCAGAGATGATTGAAGATGAAGAAGAGACACCATTACAAAGAAGAAAGAGATTAAAACAAGAACGAAAGGCACAAGCAGAGTTCATGAAGATTCAAAAGGATGAAAAAACGCCTATGGATAATCAAATAAAAATAAACTTCGGAGGAAGGATTGTAGATAGTGCAGATGATAACGGACTTAAAAAGTATGATCATTCGCAAGATGATTTAGAACCATTAACTAAACAAAGCAAACTAAAACAACAAGTACATGATACAAAGGCAATGGATCCTGATGTAATTGATAGTAATTTATTTAAAGAAGTGGAAGAAGAAAAAGAGGATAAGAAAAAGGCAGTTTTACAGTTAGAGCATGCTCAAATTGTTGAAGATGAACATTATGAATATCCCCCAGTTGAACTATTAAGTAAACCAAGTAAAAAAACAATAAAAGGTGGAGCTAAAGCTTTAACAGATACTGCTACAAAACTTCAAAGAACATTGTATAGTTTTGGAGTATCAGCAAAGGTAGAAAATGTTACTGTTGGACCAGCGATTACAAGATATGAATTAAAACCAGCAGAAGGTGTAAGGGTTAGTAAAATAGCAAATTTATCAGATGATATTGCACTTAATTTAGCAGCAGAAACTATAAGAATAGAAGCGCCAATTCCTGGAAAACAGGCAGTTGGAATTGAGGTGCCGAATAAAGAAAAAGAAATGGTACATTTTAGAGAAGTACTAGACAGTGATGAGTTTAGAAATAACAAATCTAAATTAACAGTAGGACTAGGAAAAGATGTGGCAGGAAATGTTCAACTTGCAGATATTGCAAAGATGCCACATGTTTTAATTGCAGGTTCAACAGGTTCAGGAAAAAGTGTATGTATAAACACAATAATAACAAGTATAATTTATAATGCTAAACCAAGCGAAGTGAAGTTTGTAATGGTAGATCCTAAGGTCGTTGAATTATCTGTGTATAATGGAATACCACATTTATTAATTCCTGTGGTAACAGACCCTAAAAAGGCTGCAGGAGCTCTTGCCTGGGCGGTACAAGAAATGGATGATAGATACAATAAGTTTGCTGAGCATGGAGTAAGAGACTTAGTAGGATACAATAAAGCAATAGAAAAAAGCAATGAGCAAGGTAAATTACCACAAATAGTAATAATTATTGATGAGTTAGCAGATTTAATGATGGTTGCTAAAAATGACGTAGAAGATGCAATTTGTCGTTTAGCACAAAAAGCTAGAGCTGCGGGAATGCACTTAGTTATTGCAACACAAAGACCATCAGTTGATGTTATTACAGGGCTAATTAAAGCAAACGTACCATCAAGAATAGCGTTTGCTGTGTCATCACAAGTCGATTCAAGAACAATTTTAGACAGCATAGGAGCAGAAAAACTACTGGGCAAAGGAGATATGTTATTCTTTCCAGCAGGATCGTCAAAACCATCCAGAGTACAAGGAGCTTTTGTATCTGATGATGAGGTAGAAAAAATAGTGGATTTTATTAAATCGAATGGAACAGCTACATATAGTGAAGATATATTAGATAGTATTGAAAATAGTAATAAGACAGATAAAGAAATAGCCCAAGGTCAAGATGATGATGATGTAGATCCATTTTTAATGGACGCAATTCAGACTGTTGTTGAAACAGGACAAGCATCAACATCATTTATACAAAGGAGATTTAAAGTGGGATATGCAAGAGCTGGAAGGATTATAGATCAAATGGAAGAAAGAGGCGTAATATCAGGTTATCAAGGAAGTAAGCCAAGAGAAGTTCTTATGACATTAGAAAAATTAGCTGAATTAAAAATGGGAACAGAAATTACTAAAGAGGAAGCTCATTAACGGTATAAATTACCTAAAATAGTATTCTAATTTTACAAGAGGATTAAATGTAGAAAGGAGATAAATTTTGCAAAAGAAAAACGATAATTTTTTTCAAAAAATAGTGAAAAGAGATTATAATAATGAACTAGAGCAAGTCCTAGAGAAGAAAAGCTTTGATGAAAGAGTAAAAAGTGTTCTCCTTGATATGCTATATAAAATAGAAACATCATATAAAGACTATAAGCAGGTAAAACAAAATGTAGAGACAAAAGAAAAAATTATAGAAGATATAATAAATATAATAAAAAATAATTGTGATGAAATTAAATTAGTAAAGCCAAATTCTGAGGAGGGAAAAATACTAGGAAACAGAACAATTTTAGTTGAAAAAAATAAAAAAAGAATTATGTGTTACTACATGGAGCGAAAACTTTTATATTGTATTTCTAAAATAGCTAAAAGAGATAAAATTATAAAAGAAAAATATTTCTTAATAAATAAGACTTTATCAGATATGATTAATGTTGGAAATAACATAAATATGGTTGAGCCATTAAGGGATTTTAATGGATATTCTTGGACTACAATACCTGATGAAATTGAAAGTTTAGAACATAATTTAATTTATCAAAATTTAATTATTTTAGTTGGAAATGAATTTTTAAATAATTGGATTTTTAATAAAGAATTCATATTGGATTATATGAAAATGTTTGAAAATAGAATGCAAGAAAGTTATGGCCAAAAAAACTCAAAGGAGTTTATTGAAACCTTAAATAAAATATCTATATTACTTGATGCAAAATTTGATAAAAAGCAAAAAGATGAAATGCTTAAAGAAAAAAAGCGAATAGACGAAAAATTGATATATCTGCAAAACAATAAAAAGTTTATAGAAAATATAACAGAGCAAAAGAAGAAATTAGTAAAAGAAATTAAAAATATAGATGAAACTATAAATAATAAAGATTTGCTACAAGAAGAATACAAAAGAAGAAACAAAGATTTACCATTAGAACAAAAGATATTTAGTATAAGAATTTTATTGAATTTAATGTCAGAAGAAAGAGATAAAAAAATACAAGAGTTGGAAGATTTAAATGAAATATTAAATCCAAGAAAATTTGTAAAGTACAAAAAAGAATTAGAAGAAAAACAAAAATATTTAATTTTATTAAACACGGACGATATACAAAAAGATATAAATAAGTTATTATTAAACTTACAAAAAATATTCCTAAAATGCTTTGAAATTAAAATAGAAAAAATAGAAAATAAACAAAATGCAGAAAAATTACTTTATGAATTTAGATATTATAATATGTTAGCGTATGATAGAAAATCATTTGTTTATAATTTCAAAGAATTAGGAAAAGATTTAGAAAGAGTTTCAAAAAAAGTATTAAAAAAAGCTCAAGAATTAAGAGTAATAGAAAAATTTTCTAAAAACGAAGAAATTAATTATCAACTGCAAAAAAAGATATTTACTATTAGAAGCATAAATTTGGAAGAACTTTATATAAAATTGACAAAAGATAAGGATAAGTATTTTATACAATCATTTGATGGAAAAAGTTTTGAAGAAAAAATGGAATTAGACTTTAAAGATGAAATAAATAAAAAAGATTTGGAAATTAGGCTAAATAAAAAAGTGAAAATTTTTTGTTAAACGAGGAGGAAGTATGAAAATAACATTTTTAGGTGCAACAAGAACAGTAACCGGGTCGGATTTTTTAGTAGAAGCAGCAGGAAAAAAATTTTTAGTAGACTGTGGAATGTGGCAGGGAAATTCTGAATTAGAATTACAAAATAGAGATGAGTTTGAATTTAACCCTTCAGAAATTGATTTTATGCTTTTAACACATGCGCATATAGATCATTCTGGAAGAATTCCTAAATTATATAATGAAGGATTTAAAAATAAAATATATGCACACAAAGCGACATGTGATTTATGTGCATTAATGTTACCAGATAGTGGACACATTCAAGAAATGGAAAATCAATGGAAGAATAAAAAGAGAGTAAGAAAGGGAGAAAAGGAATTAGAGCCGTTATATACTGCAGAACAAGCTGCAAGGTGTTTGGAAATATTTGAACCTGTACAATATGACGAAATAATAGAAATTACACCAGAAATAAGTGTAAGGTTTAATGATGCTGGACATATGTTAGGGTCTAGCATAATTGAAGTATGGGTGCAAGAAGAAGGAAAGCAAACTAAAACAGTATTTACAGGTGATTTGGGCAATAATGATATTCCACTATTAGATTCTCCAACAATGATAGAAAGTGCAGATTATTTAGTTATGGAATCAACTTATGGAAGTAGACTTCACCTAAAAAACGATGAAAAAGCAGAACTATTTCTAAACATAGTATCAGAAACTTTAGATAACGGTGGAACAGTAATAATACCATCATTTGCTGTTGGAAGGACACAAGAAATTCTATATGAAATAAATAAACTAAAAGAGATAAAAGATGATGATGAGTTTAGAAGAAAATACAAAACATTAATGAAAGCAGCTGTATATGTAGATAGTCCGCTTGCTATATCAGCGACAGAAGTGTTTAGAGAAAACATGAATCTATTTGAACCAGAAGTTAGGGAAGAAATGTTAAGTGGGGATAATCCATTAGAATTTCCTGGCTTAAAGTTCACTAAAACAGCAGATGAATCAAAGGCGTTAAATGAAGATACAAATCCAAATATAATAATATCAGCAAGTGGAATGTGTGATGTTGGAAGAATAAAACATCATCTAAAGCACAATCTATGGAATCCAAAATCTACAATTCTTTTTGTTGGATATCAAGCACCTGGAACGTTAGGTTATAGTATTGTAAATGGGGCAAAAAATGTAAAAATATTTGGAGAAGAAATAGCTGTAAATGCAAGAATAGAATATATTGAAGGATACTCAGGACATGCTGACCAGGAAGGCTTAATGAATTTTATTTATTCATTTAGAAATAAGCCAAAAAATATCTTTTTGGTACATGGAGAACCAGAGTCACAGGATATATTTAAACAGAAAATAGAAAGTGATACAGGTATTAAAGTTATAGTACCTGAATTTGGTGAAACTTATGAATTAAAAGATACAGTAGAGATGACGCATAAATTAGAAAGAAAAGCTACAAAAACAATAAGAGCAGAAATAATACAAAGACTTGAGAAAGTTAAGAATGAATTAGAAGATATGGATAACTATGTAAAGCAAGATGTTAATAATGAGAATTTAACAGATATAGATATATATAGAATTAACGAGAAAATAAAAGATTTAGAAAAGCAAATATTAAATGTAATTGAAGGATAGAGCTATGTTCAGAAAAATTTCAAACCATGAAAAAACGAAAAAAGTAATGTCTCTATAATTATGCGAGAGGAGAAAAGATGGAAAAATATTTTAATGAAGCAATTGTGGGAAATAAAAGAATGATAGCAACGTTTACTGGGAAGGGAGAGCTACAAAGACTTTATTTTCCAAGTAAGGATAACAAGCAATATATAAATTTTTTTAAAACAGGAGTAAAAGTTAATAATTCAGATTTAATTTATTTACATGAAGATATAAACAATAATTATAAGCAATATTATGAAGTTGATACAAATATTCTAAACACAGAAATAACAAATACATATTTTAATTTAAAAATGTTACAAACAGACTTTGTTATGATAAAAGAGGATGTTTTAGCTAAAAAATATGTTTTCATGAATGAAGGAAATATTGATTTATGTACAAAATTTTATATTCATTCAGAACTAATATCCAATCAAAACAATAATTTTGTGAGTTGCAAAATTATGGATAATGGTATGATGCAATATGCACATGATTTTTCATTATTTACTTTTGCAAGAGGATGCAAAATTTCAAGTCACCAAATTAATGGAAGTAAGGATACAATAAAAAGAGGGGAAATTTATGATAAAGACTATATAGGAATGTCAAAAGATACAAGTATTTGTTATGATTTAGGAATTATAAGGCCAAAAGAAAAGAAAGTTTTGGAAATTTATGTTTATGTTGGAGAAAATAAAAATATTTCAGACATGGAAGTAGAAGTAGATAGAATTACCAAAATAGATTTAAATAAAGAATATACAAATACAAAATCATATTGGAGAAAATATGTAAAAGCCCACAATGGTTTAAATATAAAGGAACCCAAAAATAGTTATGAAGAAAGAATATTTGAAATATACAAAAGAAGTATTTTATTATTTCCGCTTTTAACAAATTACGAAACAGGCGGAATTATTGCATCACCTGAAATAGATGAAAATCTTACTAAATGTGGAAGATATGCTTATTGTTGGCCAAGGGATGCTGTATTTATAACAAAGGCAATGGACATTGTAAAAATGGATAAAGAAACAGAGAGGTTTTATAAAGTTTTTTGTAAGCAAACACAAAGTAAATCAGGAATGTGGGAACAAAGATTTTTTACAGATGGCAAATTGGCACCATGTTGGGGATATCAGGTTGACGAGACAGCAAGTGTTGTTTATGGTGTTTATGAGCATTACAAATATACAAAGTCTGAAAAATTTTTAAAAGATAATCTAAAAATGTGCGAAAAGGCAATAGACTTTTTGAAAAAATATGTAAAAGATTGGTTAAACATTGAAGGAATAGATGAAAATAAAAGAGATTTGGTAAAAGATGAAATTGAGGAAGATACATTAAGAAGAACTGGGACAGTTCATAAATACCATATAAGCTATGATTTATGGGAAATGTGTGAAGGTATTCATTTATATTCTTTAGCAAGTATATATGCTGCATTTGAATGCATATTAAAAATGTATAGGGTGCTAGGAAAGAATGTATCAGATTTTGATAATAATAGACTAAAAGGTGAAAAAGTTCAAAAAAATGAAAGAGAAATTGAGAAAATACAAATAAAATTAAAAGAATATATTAATAATAATATGTATGATGAAACCAAAAAATCATATGTAAGGAATCCACATGACAAAAAAATGGATATAAGTATTTTAGGTGCTGTAACGCCATTTGGAGTATTTAAACCAAAAGAGACAAAAATTACAAATACCATTGAAAGTATCAATATGCACCTAAGAACATATACAGGTGGATATCAAAGATTTGAACAAGATAATTATATGAGAGGAAATCCTTGGCCGATTGCTAATCTTTGGATGACATTATATTATTTAGAAACAGGAGAAAAGAAAAAGGCTAAAGAGGCTTTTGACTTTGTTGTAAAAACAGCTGGAAAACATTACTTCTTGGCTGAGCAGGTTGATAATAGCACACTAAAGCCAAATTGGGTTATAGGACTTGGTTGGGCACATGCTATGTTTATAATTGTGCTTGAAAAACTGTATAAATAGTGCAGTTGTATACTTACAATTTAGTTTTTTTAATTATAGTTGATGATCATATTTAAAATTGTTTTAGTCCCGCTTAAGCAGTGATTAATATATAAAAATTAAATTCCTTACTGGTCAAACTAATAGCTAGTGCGGGCATTTTAACGTAATTATAGTGAACTATAACCTAATTATAAATATTTTGTTATAAAAATACTTGAATTACATTTTGTTTTGGTATAGAATAAGAGTGTCTTAAACAAGGACAATATAGAAAAAATAAGGAGGAATTTTTATGTCAGTAAAAATTGGAATTAATGGATTCGGTAGAATCGGAACTTTATCATTTCAAGCAGCAATGGAGAAAGAAGGTGTAGAAGTCGTAGCAATAAATGATCCATTTATTACAGCAGACTATATGGCTTATATGACAAAATTTGATACAGTACATGGAAGATTTGATGGAGAAGTTGAAGGAAAAGATGGAATATTAAAGGTAAATGGAAAAGAAATAAAAGTATATAACGAAATGGATCCACATAATATACCATGGGGAGATCTAGGTGTTGATTATGTATTAGAATGTTCAGGTGTATTTACAACAATGGAGAAAGCTCAAGCTCATATTGATGCAGGAGCAAAAAAAGTTATAATAAGTGCACCATCAAAAGATGCACCAATGTTTGTAATGGGAGTTAACCATGAAACATATGATCCAAGTATGAAAATAGTATCAAATGCATCATGTACAACAAACTGTTTAGCACCACTTGCAAAAGTAATAAATGATAACTTTGGAATTAAAGAAGGATTAATGACAACAGTACACTCAACAACAGCAACACAAAAAACAGTAGACGGAGCATCAAAGAAAGACTGGAGAGGTGGTAGAGCTGCATCAGCCAATATAATACCATCATCAACAGGAGCAGCAAAAGCAGTAGGAAAAGTAATACCATCATTGAATGGAAAACTAACAGGAATGTCAATGAGAGTTCCAACAGTTGATGTATCAGTAGTGGATTTGACATGTAACCTTGAAAAACCAACAACAATGGAAGAAATCTGCAGAGTAATGAAAGAAGCTTCAGAAGGTTCAATGAAAGGAATAATTGAATATACAGATGAAGCAGTTGTATCATCAGACTTTATAAATGATTCACACACATCAATATTTGATGCAACAGCAGGAATACAATTAACAGATACATTTGTAAAACTAATTGCTTGGTATGACAATGAGTGGGGGTATTCTTGCAAACTTGTAGACTTAGCTTGCTATATTGCTAGTAGAGATTAATGTTCATTTATGCGGATAATCTTTTACTATGTATCATTAGTACGTTAAGAAGAAATTTTTGTAAGCGGTTAAATGAAAGGTGTATTTAAATAGAATAAAGACTCTATGTCAATAGTTGGGGTGGAAAACTAGAAAAGTTTTCTGCCTCAGCTTTTTTAGTGCAATTTAATGTTTAAACCAAAAAATACCGACTGGGCAAGTTACAGATGTGTTTTTTTATTGTCTATTTGCTTAAAATTATAAC
>AUXO012822879.1_pt1 | contig 11178 bp, 9 predicted proteins | sample 768731 | NCBI WGS metagenome assembly AUXO01 (sample SAMN02715735, study PRJNA202380) | gut metagenome | biome: sheep rumen | host: Ovis aries | place: New Zealand: Palmerston North | reverse complement strand
ACAGACTTATCAATACCAATGTCTCTGGCAGCGAATTGTGCGAAGAGTTCTGCCTGACGGTTTATCAGGTTGCCTGCTGTTCCGCCCGGATGTCGATAAACATAGCGCACACCAGCCACATCAAATCCGAAGCTAACATTGGTAAGACCAGCGTTTATAACCGCAATGTTAGAGATATCATTTGGAGTGCAGTGTAGGGTCTTAGTGATATTCTCGATAATCTCAGAATCGACATTCAATAGGAACTCAGAGTCAAAAGCGCGAAGATCATCTATGTTGTCGAATTCAAAAATCGAACCCGCAGGAAACTCGCGACAGTAAAACGTGAGCTGGTGGATATGCTTTCCAAAAAATTCCTCCCAGAACATGGAGCTTACACCAAAATCATTGATCTCTGCTTCCATATACGCACGGAACCGGGCCGAGAAAGAAGCATTAAGGTATGCACAGCCAACTTGTGCGAGGCTATCACTTCCACCAATGCTTGTCTCTGTAATCACTCCGGCATCAGATACTGTGACTGCAAACTCTCGGAATTTTCCGGTTTCGTACACACACGCTCGCCAAGATCTATTCTCTGGGTTGAAGAAAAGGAACGGATTCTCTGTAAAGTAGTGATCAGCGCAGCATATAAAGGTGTCCGCAAGATACTGCCGAGCAATATAAACCGTATAGAGGTTTCCCTTTTTACCAAACTCATTGTTGACGATCAGGCGAAGTCCTGAATACTTCTGCTCCAAATAGAAGAACTTCTCCTTCATATAACCGACGACAACGTATATCTCTTCTACTCCCGCTTCTCTTAGCTGTTCAATCTGTCGTTCGATCAGAATTTCGCCCTTGACGCGGAAAAGGCCCTTAGGTTTTTCATATGTAAATGGGGCAAAACGAGAGGACTTTCCCGCTGCCAAAATGATGGCGTTCTTCATTTTACTTCCTCAATAAAATCAATGTTATAATAATCATAAAGATAATCGGAAAGATATCGTTCAATGTAATCTATGTCTTTTTGATAAGCGGTATACTCTTTAAAAAGCCTTGTATTATGAACCGAAATTAGAGGGTTAAAATACTTTTTGGGAGATATATGATCTTCTTTTCTAATCCCAACAAATTCAAATAGTGAATTAACAGTATCCTCATACCTATAAACTAAGTCTTCAAATTGCAAACGATATACCTTACCCGAAGTATCGTATTTTGAATCACTATATTTTCTTGTGATCAGGAACCACTTAACAAAATCCTCAACATTATCTGTAGGTATGATACCCCACTGCCACTTAATCTTTTCAAGCAAGTACAAGTCTCTAGGATCTCTATCAACAACTATAGCACGAACATCATCAAAATATCGCACATATCTATCTGTATTGGTAGGCGGGATCATCTGATCAACCATAATAATAGAATACTTTTCTGGTAATACAGATTTAAGTAGCGCATCTACGAATTCTCTTGTTTTTGTTACAAACTCTGTTTCTGAAATCGCAGTATAGTATCCATATTCTCGATTCTGCAGCAGTGAATATTTTTTTTCATTCTTTAGACCGCCAGAAATGAGACGTTTCAGGAGCGAATATGCTCTATCTACTTGGCAGAAAAACCAACCTCGATCTATGCGGTCTTTGTTCCACCACGTATGTACTTTTAATTCACATAAACTATCAATATATTGTTTCACTAATGTATTATATGAATCTCCAAAAATCTCATATCCACCATATCCCATTTTCCAATTATTTGACATATATCGTTGAAAACGTTTTATTGCATCACTTGTATTATGGCGATGGTTATTCTCCACGATATTGTACTCAAGATCCGCAACGCCATCTGGTTCTTGTAGAAATCGATATTCGTAATTACCAAGAGAATAAATATTCTCACACTCAGAAAACAAATCTGTTACAGCACTGGATCCAGTCCCATAATAGCTTGCACAAGTAATGACTTTCATCTCTATTACCCTTTTTTCTTTAAAATGACGTCTTTAAACTCATCCATTAGCAATTTGCTAGAGTAAGGTTTTCTAATATCATGAATAAATTCTTTTACTTCCTGATAGTTACTTAGTTTATCAAATCCTTCTCGAATGCACTCTTCCAAATCTTGTTCTGTTCTACAAACCTTACCTGTCAACATTTTTTCAAAATCATCAAAGACAAATCCTCTGTTTTCCTTATATTTTTCATAATCAGGAATAAAGAAGCATATTGGTTTATCTGTTAGTAAATAATCTATATACGTTGAAGAATAATCAGTGATTAAACAAGAACTACCTGCGATGAAACGGTATAAAGGAATTTTCTTTTCAAGGAGAACTTCATCGTTGATAATTTTGATGTTTTTACAACCATTTAAGTAATGAATATTTTGTAGCTCATCAGATGGATGTGGCTTTATATACATCGTTAATTCTTTTTCTAACAAAGTACTGTCGATTTTCTTCCATCCATACTCTGAAATATTAAATAATGTGTCTCTTGCCTCAATCGTATCAGTTCTACAAAAATTATATTTACCGTTTGTTTTTCTGAACGTTGGCATAAAAATAACATAATCTTTTATCCCGTCAAAACTCTCTATTGGATAAAACAAATAATCATTCCTTGGCATTCCTGAAATAGAAATTGAATTATCATCGGCATAAAAAGCTTTTTTAAATACTTCCTTAAAAAATGCTGACGTAACTGAATAGTGGAATCCTTCTAATTTAACTGGTTCCAAATCAGTGTGTAATAAATAACCAACCTTCTTCACTGGCATCGCATGGAACAAATACAAATCCAATTGTTTATTTGTCTTAAATTCATACATGCCATGCGAGTCAATAATTACTCTTGATCTAAAAAAGTAAAAGATAGAGGCTAGCGAATACTTTGCAACCACTTTGATCTTAGTGGTCTGACTTGAGTACTCATCTTTCAGCCACTTTTTAACCAATGGATAATTTTTCTTATCCATGAGATGCCAACAAAGTTTTAGTTTTGATATGTCGTAGTTATTATAAATATAATCAAATAATGCTTGAGGATTGTCACTGAAGTCTGGAAGAGAACAGAACGAAATATAATCTTTATACACAAACAACTTATTAATCGTTAATAGAACTCTTCTTACGATGGACATAATACTCTTCATTTTTTAACGCCCTTCAATGATTCTGACTATAATCAAAAAAATGCATTCTTATTTTTCTTAAAATAGACACTTCCCATTAATAATAGAAGACCTATTATTATATATCTAAGTAGAACAACCGAATATGCGAAGGAAATACCTATCGAAACAATCACCATTATTAGACCAAATAACCACATCTTTGTTCCTGGAAATGGATTATCGATTTTATTATCCTTACATATCTTAACCATAAAAGCATAATGAACTATACTATACACAATATAGCAAACTAATGTAGTATAGCCTGCTGCGACAAATCCATATATCCCTATGAATATCCAATTCAACACAATATTAAGTGCTGCTACAGCGCAAGATGCGATCATAATAAATTTAGTTTTTTCAAAATAGAATTCTATATTTCCAAAAAAACTATATATAGTTACAAACAATACACTCATCGAAACCGGAGGTACAATATATATTGCTGAGTAATATTTTTCTCCACCTAGAATAAGTATGAACTCAGGTGCAAACAGCGAGAAGATCGTGCATATGATACCTATCAGCATTTCAATCTGGAACGCTCTCTTCCCTATACTTTTCTCATCTCCATTAGCTAATTTTTGAAAACACCATGGCATAAACGTAGCATGAACTGCATTTGTAACCAATTGAACAACAACTGCAAGCTGATAAGCAAGTGAATATATTCCTGCGTCTGCTCGTCCGCACATATTATCAATCATAATCCTATCAGACTGATTTAGTATTTGTTGAGAAAGATAGTGCGGAATAAGGGGTAAATTATATAATACAGAATACTTCCAATAGTCCTTATTAAAAAGAACACGGCCTTTCTTAAGAAGCAGAAAATAGAAAACTCCATATATTAATATTTTAACTAAGAGCAATCCACCGATTTTTGCTTCAACATGATAATCTGGCAATCGCCATACCAGTAGAACGCTCAAAAAACTCCCTACTGCATTTGCCAAAATTGTCACAGCAACAATTGTTCTATATTTAAAATCAAAGCGATTTCTAATCGTGTAAAAGGACCATGTAGTAGTAAAAAAAATGTCTAAAAACATCATTACTACTATTTTCGTCGGAAGCCCAAGTACACCTGGAACTATTTTAGAAATAATTAAATATAATATAAAAGCAATTATAGTTGTACACGTTGTCAGAAATAGCGATGAAGATGTATATCCATCTCTGTCATTAGAATACTTGATCATCGCTTTATTAAATACACCTGTTGCTAATTCCAAGGTAGCGAATATCGTAATAATCCCCATCCAAGTATTATATATATTCACTGTTCCATACTCTTCTTGAGTAAGAAAACGAGTAAAAATAGGTGTAGTTATAAATGAAACGCCTTTATTTACCACACTGCAAAACATAAACCATAGTGATGCTTTGGCAGGTAAAGACATGGTTTTATATTTCTTGCTCAGTTTTGCCAGCATTACATTTTTTACCTCTTGCTTCCAAGAACTTTTTATAAGGAACATCCGGAGCAAACAGAATCACATTATCGTGCCACTTGCCTCTTTCTTCTACCGGAGGAAATTTCATATAATCACCATACGCATGTGTTAAAAAAGCTTCGTAATTACGAGGAACTGGCAGCTGAAGATTTTCAAATGGCATATACTTAGGTTCCAAAAAGTCGTCCTTGTCACACCAATACTTTTGCATCATCTTCTTTCCATGCGTCATCAATGCAACTTTTTCGGCTTTATTATCATAGCGTCCCTGAACTTTACTATTTAAATCAACAAGTTTCTCATAAGATACCAATAAATGTTCTATGGATCGTGCGAACCAAATTATAGGGCGTTTATAATAGGGTTTTGTATTTAAGTCTGCTATGTACGCTCTACATAATTTCCATGTAATTTTCATTTCAAACAATTGCTTTTTCAGCAATAATTTGTTGTCAGTCAGTCCGTTAAGAATAAAGATATCCAAAAAAATGCCATTATTATATTCTGGGGATTCCTGTCCTAAAATCAAACCTGTTGTATCGCTTTTTCTCAATCTTGCAAATCTAAAAAAATACTTTCTATCAGTTAACGCAGTTTGAAAGAAAAATGGTTCCTTAAACTCATCAGCTGCTACTTTACAGAGTTTGATATAGTCATCATGTAATAAACACACATCGGCATCATCATCCCAAGGGATGAAACCATGGTGTCTTACAGCGCCTAATAAAGTACCTGCATACGCATACACTCTAATATTATGCTTGTCACATACTCTCAACAGTTCATTCAGCAGTTGAAGCTCAACCGCCCATATTTTCTTTCTTTCAGTATTAACCGTAAACTCATCTCTTACCTCAGCATCCAGAAAGTTTGGAGGCAATTTATAATCATCGTATTTTCCCATGATTTCACTTTCCCACTAGTGCTTCTTTATACTGGTATGCGCTCATCACTAATATTGTAAAAACTACCCAATAATATTGCACATTATACGTTATTCCAGCTATCAACAATGGAATCAAAAACTCAATGAAGAAACTTTGCTTGCTTCCCTTCTGAGTAACTTTGCTAATAATCCAAGCAAAGTAAAAAAACAGGCCAAAAGCACCATACCCATAAAGGATATTCATATAATCTGATTCAACAACCCATGTCCCTAGCAAAGAATATTGCCCGTTGATTCTTGTAATAGCAAGGCCCGAACAACCCGGACCATATCCAAATAAGACTTGCCCAACCGTAGAATTTTTAATGACTTGAGGCAATAATGAATAATAACTTCTATGCACAACTGTGCTCATGGTGATATTAGTCCCATTTATTCGGCCTATCAACCTTGCAACATTTTCGACAATTTGCGTTCCTAAATTCGTAGTGGCAAAGATCGAAACAACAACTAATACAGCAAACACTCCAGCAAAAAATTTAGTCATCGTAAGATGGTTAAAAATTTCCTTTTGAATCATCAAACGTATCAATTTTACAATCCCTAGGGCAAGGATTGCTAATATAGCTGTTGAACTATTCATACCAACCGCAATAAATATACATATCAACCATATATACCAAGTGTTAAATAGAACAAGTGACAATATTAGAACTGGAACCATATTGCTCGGATGCCAGCAAAACCCTGTTAGAACCAGGCGACCATTTACGTATCTGCTGGCAGTATCTATCATGTGAAGGAAATCGCTAAATATAGCTTGATTAATATCAATTCTAGCGAAATTATATAAAACATACTGCAACAAACACCATGCAATCTGCAATATACACGAACTTTTTATTCCCAAAATCAAATAATCAAGTGACGCTAAACTTTGCTTCAAAAGCCCCATATAAAGAAGGCAAATAATCAGGCTTAGTACTGTAGATAATACCATTGTATACAGATATCCGTTACTTATATTCACGACTAGAGATAGTAGTATAACTATTACATACATTCCATAAGTAGCATCAATTCTTTTTGATAACTTTCTAAAAAATATAATGCCCAAAAAGGCCAATAGGTAAAACAAAGGTATACCTTTTATTCGGACAATATACAATGTAGAGGACAGTCCTAGAAGTATCAAATATAATTGGCGAAAATTAATTTTTAGTGTTTTCAACAGTAGACCTCCAGTGACTATTATCCTCTTATACTTCTCCTAAGCAAAAATGCAAAATAAGGAATTCTAAGATAATACAGCATCTTATAATACGAGCAATTCGGGACATATATTTCGTTACTTAAGTCTTCTAGGAATTGAACCATAACAGGTTTTTTTCTTATCCCCTTGTGTTTCATATAAGCCTTTGTCTTTTTTGAAGAAATACCAACCGAATTTGCTCCATGAATCCTATATCGAATAAGTTTTCTATTAAGAAAACCCACTTTTCCAATTGAGGCTGCAATGATTATTAACTGTTTATCATGAATTACATAGTTGCAATGTAATCTAATATACTTATCTTGGATTTCCCTCGTAAAACAATATGTACATCCCTGGGCAACGTTACCATATATCAATCGGTGTAATGAAATCTCCTTATAATCCGCTTTGATCTTTTCAATAAACTCATTAATATTATACGAATCTCTGTCTTCGACAATATTGCCGCTTTTATCTATAAGATGAAAATTTGAACACAGAAGAGAGCACTTCTCTTGTTTCATCACCCTTATCATCTCATCAATTTTTTCTTTCTCCCAAACATCATCTTGGTCTGACAGAAAAATATAACTTCCTTTTGCTTTACTTATTGCATTATAAAAATTCTCAATATACCCCACATTTGTTTGATTTGAAATCACGTTTACTCGCACAGATTCTGGAGCCGAAAGTACTGTTTTTTTTACAACATCAACAGTTCTATCAGTTGAACAATCATCTATTATAATCAGCTCATCCGGCAATAAAGTTTGTTGAAAGATTGATTCTATTTGTTCACGAACAAAACTTTCTCCGTTATATGTTGTCATAACCACAGAAATCATTATTTTCCACCTACTTTTGCGAGTGCAAAGCTCCATCGGCAAGATAATATTCAAGCAAAGATATTTTGAATGCTAGTAGCAATAGTATCGTCCTAATCTTTCCAATTCTATTGTACTTCTGATTGTATAAAAATCGCGATTTATAAAGTAGTTTCATTCTCTGATATCTTTGTCTATACGTTTTGCTTATACTAACAGAATGCATGTGATCGTACCTAGCATTAGTTACGATTCCTATCTTCTTTTGATTGTTTTCAAGTTTCTTAGACAAGACTCTTTCCTCGCAATACAAGAAAAAATCTTCATCAAAGCCGCCAACTTCAAAATAATCATCTAGTAGAATCCCAAAAAAGGATCCTCTAAACATATTCATATCCTGTATCTTTATACTTTTATCAACATTTTTCCCATGGTTCCTAGCGAAAAATTTCCGTCCTAAAATGAAACAATCAATAAGGTCATCATTATATGTATACCTAATTTGAATCGGAGGCTGACCAAGCGATCCATCTATTTCATATTGCAAACCAGTTAATAGCGAGTACTCTGATTCCTTAAATGACTCTAAGATCAGATTAATGTCTTTTTCTTTGATATGGATATCGGGATTTGATATAAACATAATATCAACGCCAAGTTCTTTACATACCTTTGCTCCATAATTATTGCCAAATGAATACCCACCATTTTTGCCGGTTTCATGTATGATAATTCTATTGTTCTCTATCTTCTTTAATTCGTTGTAAGAATTATCCGTAGAGCAATTGTCAACCAGAACAATGTAATCAATAGATGGATACTGTTCAACCATTTTAGCCAAGCGTATAGTTAGGTCTGCGGAATTATAGTTTAAAATTACAAAAGCAGTAGTCATTCTCTATCCATCCATTCTGTTTTTCCTAATAATAAAGATCCTCAATTTCTTTAACATGTACATTCCATGGTTTTATCTGTATGTCCCCATTTTTAATAATCCGAGCAAAGGTTTCACATTTCGACTCATACATATTTGTAATTGCACATTTTAAGGCATCTACATTTCCAGCAGGCACGATAATACCTCCTGAACCAACAATGTCTTGTGAGCCAACATGATCACTCACTATCACTGGGACTCCGTAACTCAATGCTTCTAAAACAGTAAATCCAAAAGTTTCATACCAAATACTTGGAGCAACAAGGACATCCGCTTCGCCAAGTATAGAAGGTAGTTCATCTTGGGAAAAGCCATTCTCTATAACCGTCATATATTTTTCCGGATGTGTAACTGGGCTAAAAACCTTTAGGTCAAAGTTTATCTCAGCCCCTTCCCATAACTGATCTAGAGCAGTGCGTAAAACATTAAACCCCTTATATGGCCGAGCTGGTGCAAGGCACACAATGCGAAGTTTTCCAGTCCATCTCCAATTTCTCTCAATCCGATGGTCTTTTATCTTCTTATGAGTAATGGACATAACAACTGCTTTTTTCGGTTTTACATATCTCTCATATATGTTTTTTGTTAACTGCGAGTTGAAATGTATCAAATCTACGATTTCTAAAATGTCTGAATAATAATTTCTTAGGCTTTTGTAGTCTTCCGCTTCAGCCTGATTATATCTACTTTCCCAATCGTCACTGTTCGTCTTAACATCTTCAAAAAATTGTTGCCTGTGTTTCTTTCGAAGAGCTCTCATCAAATAAGAATCCTTTATTTGTCTATACACTGGAGATTGCATGATTCTAATCCTAGTTATCGACAAAGCTCGCTTATTACATTCTATACATTCATTACAATTTGAATCTTCATCACATGCAGCTCCATCATGATACAAATTTACTTTTGGACAAATGCCAAAATAATCATGTGCAGTATATACAGTTTTTACTCCTAGCTCTTTAAGTGCGTATACAAATTCTTTATATAAACCCATTAAAGTATGTATATGGACAACATCCGGTCTAACATCTTTAAGATATGTATAGATTGACGTATAATCTGTTTCCCGTGTATATGCATCAATATCATTAATTCCCTCATCCAATGAAACCGGAAGCGGATTGATAATTTCAATGCTAATTATTCCTTCTTTAGTTGTCTTTTTCTTAAAATGCACCTTCTTATTTACGAGGCACATTTGGCCTGGCCAAAAAGCTAGAACATCATCACCAGCTGCTTTTTGTGAGAGCATCAAATCATACGCATATTTTGTCATTCCACCTGTTCTATATGGTGGAAACCCCAAAAAATAATGGGCTATCTTCATTTTGTGCCGCCTCCAAATACATCTTCATGAATTCCAAACCCTCTTATACAGGTCACTAATGAACTGCCAACTGTAGGCGGTTCTGATGCGTTCCTTTGCAGCTGTGCTAAAATTATTACGCCACTCGCTGTCCATCTCATCTGCTTTATCAATTAGTCCTGCCAGATCGCCGTCTTTTTTGCTCCAATACAGTGCGGCATTCTGGCCGACTTCTTTATTGAAACCAACATCAAGGAGCAAATTCAGTTCAGTGCTACCCAACGCCTCCAAAAGGCTCGGATTCGTACCACCGACTTCATGACCATGGAAATATCCGTAAGCGTTCTCACGGATCTTCTTCAGCAGTTCTTTGTCATAAACTGTACCGACAAACTTGATCCGAGGATCTGCGCTGAAGTGCAGCGTGGACTCCAGATACTCACGGAGCTTGTCATTCATGTTCGTGATGATCGCAAAATTCTTTTTGCTGTGAGACTTCATGAACTCACGGATCATCGTCTCATAGTTGTTTTCCGGGACGAAGCGGCCAACAACCAGATAATACTCTTTAGCCTTGAGTCCCTTCTCTTCCAGCCAGCCTGTGAACTTCGGATCATCATTAGGCATAGTACTCGGCTCTATATCCGCACCATAGGCGATGTAAGTCGTGTGTGGATGATGGTATTCTTCTTTGATGTACTTCTCTATATGCACCGAGTCGCAGATCACAAGATCCGCTTTCGCCACCATCTTCTTCTCAGACCATTTCCAATATTTCCGAACCGGCTTCGGCCACTTTGCACGTTTGAATTCGTGTCCGTCCGGGTTCAAGTAGTACATACCTCCGATGCTTTTAATTTGCTTCACCAGGCCATCGATGAACAATCCGATGCGGCATGTGAGAATATAGAATATTGGCTTTTCTATACCATTCTCTTTGCAGTACTGAATGCTATACTTTACTGCTGCTCGATCGTAGTAGATAGCCACAGCCGGACCGATATTCGGGCACGGAATCTTGAACACACGAGCGTTCTTGTATTCAAACTCTGCAACCGATCCGTCATCGTTCTTCTTTAGAACCCTCACGCCATCAAGCTTGCTTTCATCCATGTGTCCATCACCATTAGCCTTGCAGGCCACATGGTACTTGATGCTGTCCTCGTGCTCATGCTCTCCGATCAGCCTATCTACAAACGTCTCATAACCGCCATACTGCCCAATGCTTTTTGAGCCGATAATGAAGATGTGGCGTGTATTCTGCTGTTCCATTTATCTAACCATCCTCCTCACGCCGCCATCAACTCTATATTTTTTCGGCTTATTATCTGTGCATCCCCAT
>AUXO010252685.1_pt1 | contig 11179 bp, 9 predicted proteins | sample 768731 | NCBI WGS metagenome assembly AUXO01 (sample SAMN02715735, study PRJNA202380) | gut metagenome | biome: sheep rumen | host: Ovis aries | place: New Zealand: Palmerston North | reverse complement strand
CACCACTCCCAAACCTTTTCCTTCTCCTCTCCGAACGCATTGCTGACAACACGCAATTCAACACCTTCAATGCCTTTGACGGCTTCCTCAAGATACTCAAGGCCTTTTAGGGGATGACGACGGCCAAGGTAGAGGAGATGCAAGGGGCGAGAAATGATAAAATGGGTCTGTCCTGTTTTTTCATTTTGCGGGAGTCGGAAAAAGCGTTTGATGTCAGTAACCTCAACTGGCGGGGAATGTTTGCCAAGATAGTTCTCGATCCACCCCTTCTCCGCCTCGCATGTCGCAACGATCCTATTACATCGCCTCAAACACCATCTCTCAATCGGCCCAACGAGATGTTTCTTCCATGCATGGTAACGTAGACGCACAGGATCGAGATTGCCATGTGGCATGCACACTAATGGCTTGCCTGACTTGAGCACCCTTCTGCAAGATTTAAACACCGCTGGCAACCAACATGAATGCACCCAAACCTCATCGTATGCATTGATGTCCCCTTCGCTTCTAGCAAACCTAAAAGCATCAATTAATTCGTCATCAGTTGCATCTGCAATAAGATGTGCAGCGACCGACATCCCGTTACCAATAATATCAAGTCCAGGGACTATATGAATACGATTCATCGCCAAGGAGCTATTTCCTCGTTCTCGTGAGTAGGAGCGCGCTTTTGTATAGGAGGCAACTTGCGCCAATCGCCAAACTCAATACCCAAATACCGATTCCAGTCAACAAGCATAGGCACAGAGACATTTTCAAATGGCATTTCTACTGTTCCAGACTGGAATATGGCCGCTGGATAAACCGTACCCGTCAATCCCAACGAATAACGGACTCCATCTGTGATGACATATTGTGCCGATTCATAATTGCATTCTCTAACACGTCGTTCATTAAGTTCAACAAAATCGCGAAGTAATTTCTCTTTTGGCCATTTCCACCCCAACAAAGAACCAAGGATGATCATCACTCTTCTACGTACATTACGACTTTTGTTTTTGGGACACGTACAATATTCACGTCTGGCACACAAAAGCAGTCCGCGAAGTTTATGCCTGAGCCGACAACAATGTGCTTCTGGATAGCCATCGCATGGAAGAATATCAATATATACTCCTTGCGGCAAAATCCTTTCTATCTGAACTTCAAGTCGATGTAATTGATCTTTACGAACATCCTGTATTTTGCCGAAGAGCCACTTGTAACCATCAGTATTCCGCCAATTAATCACCTTTAAATACTCTGGCAATTCTTTGGACGCAACCTCCATGAACCGCTCATAGTCAGAACGAGGCATCATCACATCAAAATCATCATCCCAAGGAATAAACCCCTTATGTCTCGCAGCGCCAAGCGCTGTTCCGAACGCAGCCCAATGCCGCAATCCATATCGCTCACAAATTGTTCTATACTCCTTGTATATAGACAACAAGGAATTCCACAATGGTTGCAATACATGATTGTTAACCACTAGACTCATCGAATAAAATAACTTCCGTCAAGCAACCGTGACAGCCGCTGAAGATTTGTCCAAAAATTTTTATGTTTTATCCCGTAACGTTCATAAAAGAGTTTACGCTCAACTACCCGTTCATAATCAAATCTTCCCCCTGTTGTCTTGCTTCCTCCATGAATCCTGAACCCCCACACAAAATCTGGCAAAACATGAAAACGCTTCCCTAGTCTAGCCCAACGCGTCCATAGATCAAGATCCATCATATAATGCATGGATGTGTCTAACCCGCCATGCTCTTCCCACAAGTCCCGCCTAAAGAAGGCACTCGGTCCAAAAGTCCACACAGGCAAATGACGGTATAACCAAGGATGCCAGCGTTTATCAAATTTTGCCCCGATTATGTCGCCTTTTGCATCTATATATCTTGTTCCACCAGCGAACCAGTCGCCACGCATGTGGTTGTTAATTTCATTTGCAACAATTCGCAACGCATTGGGCAGCAAAACATCATCGGCATTAAGCCAAAACAACCACTTCCCCGATGTTTTAGCGAAGCCCTTATTCAATGCGTCACTTTGTCCCAGATCAGGCTCTACATCTCCATCTTGAACAACAACCTCTAAATCAGACCCCATTCCTTGCCCTCGCAAGGAATCAAGAGCCATTGAGAGATAATTGCGTTCTCCCTTTACAGGAACAACGCAACTGAACAACGGTGCTACGTCAATTGCCGCCACAAACTAATACGGCCTTGCTATTTCGGCGTGAAACATCTTAAGAATTTTCAAACCGAAGTCTATCACTTCCTTCTGGTTGCGGTAGTCATTATAAAACTTCTGTGGCATCGTCAAGTAGCCATCAAGTTCCAACTCGGTGATCCTTAATTTTTCGCATACAGCCTTTTTGTCGGCCTCGCGCAAATCGGCTGGATATAGCGGATATTCATCGCTATTGAGAATCTTCATAGCTTCATCACGCGACATCTGACCAGTGACGATCAGAGCAGAAAGCTGCTCGCGCAATGGCGTATACCCATATCGCTTCACCATGAAATCACCTTCTAGCCAGCGAGTGAAAATCGATTCAAAATGCTTTCTGCCGTAGTCCTTCCAGCCATATGCTCTACTGAGGGTTTCGAGAGCCATTGCCTTTGTGTACGGCATATAGTTAAGGAGCCGAACTACTTGCACGCCCTTTACATACCTAAGCCAAATCTTATGACGAAAGAGCGAACTGAACGGATACTTCTTCATTGGAATCTCTCCGAATCTCTTCAGCACATCATTGATGAACCACATATCCGTGCCCCAGTAATAATACTTCGTTGAGTGCGGTATGCATTCGGTGGATATATTCCCTCCATTGAGAATATATTTGATTCCATTCTCCTGTGCGTAGTTATACAGTGTCGCAACGAAACAATGATCTTGAGCCATATCAAGATACGGCGTACCGCTTTTGAAAAGCGCCAACTGGAAATTTCGCATCTCCTCCCAGTCTATCTTTGTGACTTTAAGGTCAAGACCAAGTTTCTCAACCATGTTGCGAACATTGTTCTCGGATTCTGGCGTATTCCAGCCCCCATCCACATGGAACACCAATGGGCGAAGTCCGAACCCCTTAACTGCCTGATGGAGCATGAACGAACTGTCAAGTCCACCACTCATACCGAGCAAACAGTCATATTCCTTGCCTTCGCCCGCTTTCTTTATTGCCTCAATTGCAGCCTCAAGTTTCTTAGTGTTAGCGAGATCAGCCTTCCAATAAGGTTCCACATTTTTGTGGAATCCATTACAATGGCAGCACACGCCATCTTCGTCGAAAGTTATGAATGGATCACTTGTATCCATCACACACTTCGAACAAACCCTGTATTCTTTGTTTTTCATTGATTTTATTCTCCTTGAAGATATGATTTCACCAAACGTGCAAATCCTTCTGGTCGTTTGTCTTTCCCTTTAAGCACAAATCCTTTTTCGTATCCCTCAATCGTTTCAGCACTTCCACCTGTATCATACGTTGCAATCTTACAGCAACACGCACGCGCCTCTAGGTTTACTGTTGGGAATGTATCCTCATGTGTTGGATTGAAGAACCAATCAGCAGCCGAATAATACTTGGCCAATTCAATTGCATCATTTGTCCTTGTTATCCCCAAGACACCTGACGGCAGAGAGTTTATTTGCCTTTGCGTGAGGCCTATCATGACTATTTCAAAGCGGTTATCAAGTAATGTACGCAACAAAAGGAAATCATCGAATCCCTTACGCCTGTCCCAGTCGCTTGCAACACCGAGTATCAACATCTTGTTCTTGACCCCAAGCGTATTTCGTATGTTGCTGGGCGTTGGATGGAATACATTTTGATCAATAGTATTTGGTTGAATTCTCACATTGTAATCTTTCAGAAAACTTTGTTTAATCAAACCCGCCACCCATTTTGACGGCGAGACTAATGTCATGTCCCTTATACCACAAAAAGCATCCTTTTTCCATTCCCAATTTCTTCTTGCACCACTGATGCCGAGGCATTTAGGGTATTCCCTTTTTTCTGGGCAGTCAAAACATCCACTTTTCCATCTCTCACAGCCAGTCAGCAGAAAATGGCTGCAATGCCCTGTGAAGGCCCAACAGTCATGCTGTGTCCATTCAACCTTCATCTGAGGCCGCGTTTTTATCCAGCGAAATAGCATTTCTGCATTAATGTGATACCCATGAATCGAATTAAGCCATAAAAAATCAGGATTATATTCATCAGCCCACTTAAGAAATTTACTCGTCGCCATCCTAGAAACTGGACCAAACGCATGGAAATCGAACAGCCGTGTCATTAAAGCATGCCATCTCACATCCCACCAATGCCCAATCCGAACGGCGTATTTTTTGCAATCCTCTGGGACAAACGATTCTCTGCCATAGGCTATTCTGACCATATGCCCGTTTTGCGAATATTTATCGGCAGCTTTTTTACATAGCCGACCTGTAGAACCTAGTCCACACACAGAGTCTATTATCAAGATTCTCATATTACGGATAGCCTCTGTCCTCGCCCTTTTCTCTACTTCCAGCAATGAGCCGCTTCTATAGCTTCACAAAAGTTAGACACCATGTTGTCCATAGAATATTCTCGCCTAACCTTTTCCGCACCACTCCTCCCCATTTCTGACAGTTTTACAGAACTCCGCAAAGCCTTCGAAACAACCGAAGACAACGATGCAGCATCCCCCTCTCTAAAAGTAAAACCATTGACACCCTCCTGTAGGATCTCGTATTCTGGGCCATTATGCGACGGACAATCGTTTACTACGACAGGCAAACCATAAGCCAAAGAATGAAGAATACTTAACCCTATCGAGCCTGGATACACAAAAAGCTTGGCAGACAAAAACCATGGTGCAAGGTCTTTCTGATCGCGAATGGCTCCTAGCCATAGAATGCGATCGGTCACATTCAACTCCTTGGCCAATTCAACACACCTATCTCTCGCGGGGCCATCACCCACAATCGCAAGTCGACAATTTAGCTCAGTCAATTCTTGCGACGCCAAGGCTCTTATCGCGACATCCAATGCTGATTTATCGCGAATCACGGAACAGAAAAACAAAAGATTGCCATCTTCAATACCATTCTTTTTTTGCCATCTAGATAATGTTGATGTGTCAAACAATCTTATCGCTTCATCAATCTTTCCGGTGTCTAGCGTATTACCAGTGGCAAATATCCTCGGGTGCTTATACCCCCTTGCCCTCATCCATTCAATACCGGCTTTAGTATATAACAGCACAGAATCCACATGTAACATATTCATGATTGCGAAACGTATCCTCGCACTCAATTCAGTAGAGGTGGGACTCATGTGATGACTCCACCAAACAATTCTCACACCATGTATTTTCGCCATTAGACAAGTCCACAACGTACTGAAATAATGTATGCTGCCACCTACCACTAGGACATCGCCTTTTTTTAGCCCCCTTACAGACATCCCACTTTGCCAATAAATCTTACCGAATTCATGAACAGGGTGGCTATAGTCATATTTTGCAATATCCAAAACTCTCGAATGACGGTCTCCCGAAGCCTCGCCCCAGGATGCCCACACTTCAACACGTCCCGGATACCGCTCTCCTATTCCATCAAACAAGGCCACGCGATATTCCGGTATCCAACCCTGGAAAATGCGGACGTTCACATCTCTACTGTATTTCACAACACAACCTTTCTTTAAACTGGGTTCATTGATTACAATAAACTGCCCACTGTTTTTCCTTCTAGCTTAATCTTCTTTGCCATGCGCACCACCCAAGAACCATCAATTAAACGCCAAAACAACCAATACAAATATGACGGATTCAGGAGTGAGACTCCAAAGTCATAACCTGTTTTTTTCCGCCAATATTCAGTCTCCTGATTGCGCTTTTCTGTCAGCTTTTGAGTTTGGCACCCCTCGGTTTTTGATTCATTATGGATTCTAAAAGCCCAACATAAATGATTTAGCCTAACTTGCCTCACGCCGAGCATAGTCAACCTTGCCCAATATTCCGTGTCCATAGCGTAATGCAAACTCTCATCGATACTTCCAGCTTTCAAATATAATTCCTTTTTGAAGAAAGTAGTAGGTCCGAAAACAGCATTGAAAGAATGGCGTTTCTTCAAAATAGGAGGATGAGAGTGTGGGCCCCAATTCACTTGCACTATCCGCTTTGTGTCATTATCAAATGACAGCATATTCCCAGATATCCATTGTGCCGTATCCTTTTTTGCCACTAGCCTTCTAAATGCATCCAATGTGCCCGGAAGCATTAGATCATCGGCATTCAACCATGACAGCCACGCTCCTCTAGCATGAACAAAGCCTTTGTTGAATGCGGCAGACTGCCCGCCGTCTTTTTCGGAGCACCACCAAGATATTAGCTGAGAGTTAGAATCTGAAAATTTAGAGTTATCCGGCCATTCGGAACGATGGGTATTGGGCGGAAGACCACAGGCATATTTCCTGATTACCTCAACTGAGTTATCGTTAGATTTTGCGTCACAAATGATAAGCTCTGCCATCTTATCTTCGTTTTGTGAAAGCACACTATTAATTGCCTCTTCCAGAAAACGGCCATAGTTATAATTAGCAATGACAATAGACAATAGCGGATTCGTCATTTCCCCAATCTCCACTTGCTTATAATGTGTGCACCAATAGCTCTAATCCAAAGAGGGACAAATCGGATCATGCAAACTGGTATATGCGTACTGTACTTATTGATGCATGGGTTAATTTCAATATCTGCCACAGAAGGTGCGATTCTTTGCAATATCCGTTTATGTATGACTTTTCGGACTCGCAACCTTCTTGGGATTCTGCACCATTCAGAAATTATACTGTGAGAGTTATAGAAATTTATGTTTTGAATCCCATAAATATTATTCCGAGACGCCGTATTGGCATTCCATCTGCCACATCTGATTTCCCAAGTCCACAAATCAAGTAGGGAATAACCTTTACCTACTCCATCCATAGCGTCGCCACACCATTTGTCTGTCTCCTTTGCAGCCCTGTCAGACACATTCCGTTGGGCTATCCGGACAAACCAAGGCCGCACCATCCATTTAGGCATATTCCGACCTAGCGTTCCGCCTAAAATATGCCCGATCATAGCTCCGCTGACAATAGTCCTACCAGCAATCTCCGGGTGATATGCCCATATTTTCCTGACCCAAACCCTTGTCGGCCCTAACAATCGATTAACTTTATCTACAAACTCTTCCGTAAAAGATTCGCACTCTGGATAGAAGTGAAAATTCCTAAATCCAAAATGCTCTGCAACCTTTTTTACCACAGACCGATTCTTCGGTTGCGATTTAAGTTCTTCGTTGTCAATTACATAATACAACACTTCGTCTTGAGGAAGTTCATCGTTAAGAAACGCGCAATTCACACGACTGTCTGCGCCTGGCGTCAACGGACTTGCAAACCTCATAAATTGCGAAAAGCCGACAATCGCATTCTTGACAAACCCACTGGTCTTCTCTATTATTTCGTCTATCTCGCCTCTCGTCCTCGCAATAGACAATTTTTCTCGGGGGAAATAACGTACTGCTCTCACTTGTCTGTCGACGACATCCAGTCGATGATTCGGCAACAGTGCCCTTACATCATCGTACATAGTCATATCGCCAGCCAAATACAATCCTGCTTCATAAGCACCTGCAAGGACCTCTTGCGCTTTTTCCGAAACCGCAGACACGTCATTGACAATAAGCGCTTCGCAAGACGCAACAATGCCAGATTTATCCTCAACGCCATAATAGACAGACATCATGTGCATTGCATCGCCATATACTTTGACCGCACCGCATTCACTCCTCAATATGACATAAACGCCACATAGATTCTCAATGAACAGCTCAAACCCTTCACTATCTAAACGACAGAGTGCATGGGCAATTCCTTGACGATCCACAGCGTTGGTCACATCTAGGCATTCGCCTACAATAGCAACTTCCCTTCCATTGGACTCACTTGCTGCATACTGAATCGATGCCCTTTGCGAATACCATAGCGAGGACGAACCGATATGTACCCTATGCGACAATATGCCATGGCAATCTCTGCCATAGCACCATTGACACACGGAATTGTCCATTATTTCCTTCATTTTACCTCGCATCATACTTTCTTGCCTCGAGTTCCATCTCTTCCGGCAAACGAATTAATCCCTTACCAATCGAACGTGCATAGAAAATGCACACCATGAGCATAGCGAACTCCCATCTATTATTGAAAGGCGAGAAAAAAATGTTCCAAAGTGTATAGGGAATCAACATCGAGAAATAACCATACAATTGCGGGATTGCGCTAGAATACAACTTGATATGCTGGTACAATAAATACAGCACCCACAAATAGAATATTAGACCCATTATTCCATAATGAACCCATGCGCCCATAATGTATGAATGTGTCGGTATTCGCCTACGATAGCCAACCGCAAATGCCCTTTGTTCAGCCACCAAGTATTCTTGTATATCTTGCACATCACCGTATTCCATAATAAATCGACTCGCATACCCTTCCTTGTCCTCGGCATAAGGCCCATACCCAATTATCGGACGGTCCAATGCGGCCGGGATTGCTGTAAAGAACCCCATACGCCCAGACATCAACATAGTCAAAAAGCCGCTACCTCTTCGCGTTTGGCTTTCATACTTAGACTGTGCGTCTGCACCTAGAATCCCATTTTTGGCTGCAAAGACGTAGCTTTGCTTTATTATAAACAACGAAACAATACCCAGAAAGAAGAACAGGAAGAAATGTCTACCTATTGTGCCCATCATAATTCTCTTTTTTTGCCCGATCAGAATCATCACACCACTCATAATAAAGGCAACGGCACTCGCTCTCCCGCTAACAGTAGTTGATATCGCAACAATGATATAAATAACAGGTGTTAATATGGCCGCAACCACAGGGAATTGATAGTAAAATCCGCCCAGGGGTATCTGTATCAATTGCTTAAATTTTTCAGTCCAAAAAAGAGCACCTCCGACCACTTCATCCACTTCTGTAGCGCCGACATAAGCAAAGCCGGATTCTGAGACCTGCGCAGTTGGGTTAAAAACAAAAATCGTTATAATAGACGATATAAACACGCCTATAAGGAACCATCGCAATCCATTCATATTGCTCTTGAACAGCAATGCAAGGACAATAAAATAAGACCAAACGCTATATATAACAGCAAATGATTTTATAACAAATGGCCATGCTGTCTCGTTATACCAGCTACTTAGCAATAAAGACACGACGACTAAAAACAGCATATTAATGAACTTTGTAAACTCAAGTCTCCTCAACTCGCCGAATTTGAGTATGTATAAAATTGGGGCAATAGGGAATATTGCCAATTCCGACAAAGACACACATCCAAGGAAATAAATCTGCGTTAGGCTCCCAAGCCCTAATGTAAATAGCAGAAATGACGCTGTCCTTCTTGATCTATTATCGCTCATAGTCCGCAATTTTCCGCAAGAAATTCTATTGAAGAATTCAATTCTGATTTCAATTTACAATCTACGGCACGCCAATCGATCAATCTTTTAGTTATAGCATTAATGTCGTTTTCTGTTTGGCTATATATTCGATCTTGAAGCCCCAATCTGCTTAATACCCCCAAAAGACGATTATCCATCCCCGCGCCTCCCTTCTTCAACAAGACGACAAAGGGCGTATGCAGAATTATCGCCATTGAAGCACCATGGAAGGAGTTCGTTACAAACAAGTCGGCAGAACCTATCATTCTAATCCACTCTGGGAGCGTCGGATTGATAAGACGGCTTTCCGGCAAATCCATATCATTATACACAGTCACAAACTTCGCAACGCCCTGATTTCGGTCTTTAGCGACTTTATCAATCTCATCTACAGGAACTTTAGGCTTCATATTGAGGAAATACCCATAGACTCCAAATCTTTTTTCGGGCACATTAAATATCTTTCGATAATATTCACCATTAAAGAGAAAGACCGGATCCATTACGCAAACAGCGTCTTTTCTGCCTAGACGAACACATATATCGACACCTGACGGCTCTCTTACGCTCACAGCATCCATCTTATTAATCAACGGTGCAGCAAATCTTGCGTACTCACATGATACATCAGCATCTCCAAAACTCGCGGAATAAGATATTCGTTTAGCTCCCTTGCGTCCAAAATCGAGAAACATAACTTTCCCGTCATTGTTGAACGGCAATAATTTCCACACCACATCGCTTCCGGCAGAATATACGTCTGCATCAATTTCATCCGACTTTATCAATTCGTTATAAGAACGGTACACATTCTTGGTAAATTTCATTTGATTTGACCTGAATCCATCAAAATCTCGCAAAGCTGCAATTCTACATTTTCTACTCTCATGTGATCGCCTGGATCCTTTCAAAATCGCCTCGATGCTTTTGATTAGAAGCTGCGGCGACAGCATTTTTATAAGAACGCGCCGCAGCGTAATCTTGTCCGAAAAAGCTGAACCGGGATAATATTTTATTATAAATGCCTGATGCCCTCGCTCTTCAAGGAATTTTTGGAAAGCCCAACCTTGAAGAACCTGCCCATAATTCTCAAAACACCACCAATGAGTTATGACACCAACTTTCATCCTGCGCGTCCTCCAACAACCTTCCTTGGAAATTCCCACAGAAAAGCATTTATCCAATTTATCTTTTTTGTAATCATTATCAGGAAATGACAAAACACAAGCAACACGACCGACATAGCAAACACAACCATAGGATTGGGAGAGAGAATCGGTGAAATCAAAGTCAAAATATCTTGGTGCAATATATATACTCCAAGCGTTGTTGTCCCCAGGCATGACAACTTGCGAAGCACATTGAATTTCATTCCGACATCAAACACATAGAGAACAGCCAACACACCAATTACAGCCGTTGCAAACCTAGCAATCCAAAGGATCACTGAATTAGAATTTTTCAACAACTCTATCCATGATACATGATTCCAATAGAATCCCATGCCATTATCATAAACATTCCCGGAAAAAAGAATTATCAACGTGTAGGCATATATACATGTCAACCCCAACCCTCGAAAGCGTTTTATTGCTTTCAGCATATCATCCAAGAGATACCTTCCCATCATAAAAAATGGCAACATCTGAAGTATTTTATCCGCATACAACCGCTCACTTGGCATAAACATCAAGCTTAC
>AUXO016935664.1_pt1 | contig 11180 bp, 10 predicted proteins | sample 768731 | NCBI WGS metagenome assembly AUXO01 (sample SAMN02715735, study PRJNA202380) | gut metagenome | biome: sheep rumen | host: Ovis aries | place: New Zealand: Palmerston North | reverse complement strand
TTCTCAATGTAAGTGTCGGTGTGGGGAAGGTAGGCTTCGGGTTGATAATAGTCGTAGTAGCTTACATAATATTCAACTGCATTCTCAGGAAAGAAACCACGCATTTCTTCGTAGAGCTGTGCGGCGAGTGTCTTGTTGTGCGAAAGAATAAGGGTGGGGCGGTTGTAGTTCTGAATGACGTTGGCAATGGTAAATGTTTTTCCTGATCCAGTTACGCCTAATAGTACTTGTGAACGGTCTCCACGTTTCAAGCCATCGGTCAGTTCCTTGATGGCTTCGGGCTGGTCGCCAGTAGGCTTGTATTTAGATGTGAGTTTGAAATCCATGAGCTGTCTTTAAAAAGGATGAAGTTCCGAAAAGTGGACTTTGGGACTGCAAAATTACGTATAATCTGTGAAATCTGCATAATCGGCGGTTAAAAAAACTATAAAGACTTTGTTTTTCGCTTGAAAATGACTATTTTTGCACGCTAAATCTTGAAGAAAGAATGAAAAAGAGTCTATTCGTTATGGTTTTGTTGGCAATTCTGACCACTGGCTGCGCCAATGAGCTGAACAAGGTATATAAGTCAACAGACTATGACTATCGCTATGAATATGCAAAGCAGTGCTTTGCTCTTGGCAAGTATGCTAATGCTGAAAATCTTCTTATTGATCTTATTACACTGAAAAAAGGGTCGGACGAAGCTCAGGAATCTCTCTACATGCTGGCCATGTCACAATATATGAACAAGGATTACGAATCGGCATCCGAGACGTTTCAGAAGTTTTTCACCACTTATCCAAATAGTGAGCTGGCCGAGAATGCCTCTTTCTATGTCGGGCAGTCGCTTTTCAAGGGGTCTCCTGAACCTCGTTTGGACCAGACTCCTACGTTAGGTGCTATTAGTGCCTTTCAACGTTTCTTGGATACATATCCAGACTCTCCTCACCGTCCGTCTGCCCAGAAGAGCCTTTTTGAACTTCAGGACAAGCTCGTTATGAAAGAGTTGCTGTCTGCCAAACTGTATTATAATCTGGGAGGTTATTTCGGAAATGTCAATTCGAATACTGAGAGTAATTACATCTCCTGTATTGTTACTTCTCAGAATGCCCTGAAGTTCTATCCTTATTCAGATCACAGGGAGGATTTCTCCCTTTTGATTATGAAGAGTAAGTACTACTTGGCGGCTAATTCTTCGAAAGACAAGCAAGTGGAGCGCTATCGTGAGGCTGAAGACGAATGCTATGGCTTTATCAACGAGTATCCTGATTCGCCCAACAGGTCGCTGGCAGAGAAGTTTCTTGAGAAGTGCAAGAAGTACACAAAAAATTGAATCGTAAACAATATATTCAAAAAAAATAATTAAACATGGATTACAAGAAATCAAAAGCACCGGTAAACACAGTCACCCACAACATTATGGATCTCTGTGATGAGACAGGAAATATCTATGAGAGCGTGGCCATCATAGCAAAACGCGCTAACCAGATTTCTGTCCAGATCAAGGAAGATCTTTCAAAGAAGCTGGCAGAGTTTGCTTCATATAATGATTCGTTGGAAGAAGTATTTGAAAATCGCGAGCAGATAGAGATTTCACGCTATTACGAGAAACTGCCTAAGCCCACGCTGCTGGCTACCCAGGAGTTTATCGAAGGAAAGGTCTATTATCGCGACCCATCTCGCGACGCCCAGGGTGTTGAGGCATAATTTTTTTTAGCTCATTAAATCCTTCTCAGTATGATACAACGAAAACAAACGTTGTTCCTGATAGTGGCCTTTGTCCTGACACTTGTGTGTCTGTCGTCCCAGGTCGCTTCTCTCTATGGCAATGATGGATTGGAATTTGCCAGAGTCTACAATTTGTGGTTAAGTGACGGTCAAGGAAATCATTCTTTCAAGTCTGTACCACTTTTTGTTTGTTTGCTACTCTCGTCTGTCACCTCATTGGTCTCGATTTTCCTTTATACAAAACGTAAAGTACAAGCCTTGATGTGTCTTGCAAACATGGTGCTTCTTTTGTGCTGGTATGTATTACTCGCGGTGCTCCCGCAAAGCACGGGTGGCATGATACATTTGCTGTGGCCGGTAGTTTTGCCTGCTGTTAGTATAGTTTTCATTTTTCTGGCACGTAAGGGAGTCCTTGCCGACGAAAAGTTGGTTCGCTCTCTCGACAGAATCAGATGAGGGTGAAGAGTAAAAAGATATGGAGATAAAAACAGCTGAGTTTGTCATTTCTGCCCCTACAGTGACCCAATGTCCGAAAGACACTAAGCCTGAGTATGCGTTTATCGGACGATCCAATGTTGGTAAGTCGAGTCTTATTAACATGCTGGCCAATCAAAAGAAACTGGCAAAGACATCAGCCACACCAGGAAAAACTTTGCTCATTAACCATTATATCATAAATAAGGAGTGGTATCTCGTTGACCTTCCTGGCTATGGTTATGCCAAACGCTCAAAGACGGAAGTAGCACGACTTGACAAGATGATACGCGGCTATATTCTGGGACGCGAACAGTTGGTGAACGTCTTCGTTCTTGTCGATGTCCGGCTTGAGCCACAAGCCATTGACCTTGAGTTCATTAATTGGCTTGGCATATCAAACATTCCCTTTTCCATCGTGTTTACCAAGGCTGACAAACTTTCGGCTACAAAGGTACGTGCAAACGTAGATGCCTACGAGAAATTGTTGCTGGAAACGTGGGAGAAGATGCCTCCGTATTTTGTCACGTCAGCTGAAAAAAGAGAAGGTAGAGACGAAGTCCTTGGTTATATTGAGCAGATTAACAAAGAACTCGCTTAATCTTATTTCGTGACAAGCGTAAGTTAAAAATTGCAGAGTGATGGCAAGGGAAATTCCATATCTTGACGTTCAGAACTTAACAAAGTCTTTTGGCTCTCTCGTGCTTTTCGAGAACATCAGCTTTTCAATAGCTGAAGGACAGAAAGTAGGGCTAATTGCCAAGAATGGAACTGGTAAGTCGACGTTGTTGTCACTTCTGGCAGGGAAGGACGGCTATGATCACGGGACGATTATTTTTCGTCGGGATTTGAAGGTGGGTATTCTTGAACAATCACCCAAGTTCGATCCGGACGAAAGTGTATTGGATGCTTGTTTCAATCATGAGGGAGACCCTGAAAAGGTACTTCGTGCCAAGCAGATACTCACCCAACTCAAGATTCGCGACCTTCAGCAACCCATGGGGCAACTGTCTGGAGGACAGCAGAAGCGTGTAGCACTTGCCAATGTTCTCATACTTGAACCTGACTTTCTGATTCTTGATGAGCCAACCAACCATCTTGACCTTGAAATGATAGAGTGGTTGGAGGGATTTCTCAATCGTGGTCGCAAGACACTCCTCATGGTTACCCATGATCGCTATTTCCTTGACCGTGTCTGTTCTGTTATTCTGGAGATTGACGATCGAACAATTTATACCTATAGGGGAAACTATTCCTACTATTTGGAGAAACGGCAGGAGCGCATAGACAACCGTCGAGCAGAGATAGCCCGTGCCAATAACCTCTATCGTACTGAACTTGAATGGATGAGGAGAATGCCTCAGGCACGAGGCCACAAAGCCAAGTATCGAGAGGATGCGTTCTACGAACTGGAACGTGTGGCAAAAGCCCGCATTGAGGAGAGACAAGTGCGTTTGAAGGCCAGCAACGTGTATATAGGAAGTAAGATATTCGAATGTCAGTATATCTCGAAGTCTTTTCCTACTTCATCTGATTCCGATGACATAGTTATTCTAAAAGACTTCTACTACAATTTCTCCCGTTTCGAGAAGATGGGTATCGTAGGCAATAACGGAACGGGAAAGTCTACATTTGTTAAGATGTTATTGGGTGAAGTCCAGCCTGATGAGGGAAGAATCGTTATTGGCGATACTGTACGGTTTGGTTATTTCTCCCAAGAAGGACTGAAATTCGACGAGCAGCAGAAGGTTATCGATGTTGTTCGTGACATTGCAGAGTATGTCGATTTAGGGTCAGGGCGTCATCTTTCAGCAAGTCAGTTCCTTCAGCATTTTCTGTTTTCTCCTGAACAGCAACACAATTACGTCTACAAACTGTCTGGTGGTGAGCGTCGTAAGCTTTATCTCTGTACGGTGCTGATGCGCAATCCAAATTTTCTTGTGCTTGATGAACCTACAAATGATTTAGACATTGTCACCCTACAGATTCTCGAAGAGTATCTGCAAGACTTTCCAGGATGTGTTATCGTGGTCTCGCATGACCGCTATTTCATGGATAAAGTAGTCGATCACCTGCTCGTTTTTAGAGGGAAAGGAGAGGTGAAAGATTTTCCGGGAAACTATACGCAATACAGGGATTTCGAGAACTTGAGAACCGGAGGTGGCGAACAAGACAGTCAGTCTAAGCAGACAAAGGACTTAGGTCCCGAAAAGACATCATCTACAAGAAATGTCGATACTCCTAAGAAAAGACTCTCATATAAGGAGAAGAGTGAATATGAGCGTTTGGAAAAGGAAATTGCTTTTCTTGAAGAAGAGAAAAAGCAGATAGAGGCAGCTTTATGCGGAGCTGTCACTTCGGTTGATGAGATTACTCGCTTGAGCAAGCGCCTTCCAATTTTAAACGAAGAGCTTGACGAGAAGTCCATGAGATGGTTGGAACTTTCCGAGTATGTGTAACAGTGAATGATTCTTTATGATGGCTCAACAATATCCTTCCCGACTGTTAGAACGTTCTGTCATGGAATTTTCTAAGCTTCCCGGCATTGGTAGGAAAACCGCACTTAGACTGGTTCTTCACTTGCTCAGACAACCTGCTGAGGAAGTGGAACAGTTTGCTGAAGCACTCACACAGATGAAGCATGAAGTGAAGTTTTGTAAGGTATGCCATAATATCAGTGACGATGACGTGTGTCCCATCTGTAGGGATTCGCGTCGCGATGTGTCTGTCGTGTGTGTGGTGGAGAACATCCAAGATGTAATGGCCATTGAGAATACTCAGCAGTTTCATGGTCTGTATCATGTTCTCGGCGGCATCATCTCACCCATGGACGGCATAGGTCCTGGCGACCTTGAAATAGACTCGCTCGTGCGTCGTGTGGAAGAGGAAGACGTGAAGGAGGTAATATTGGCGCTGAGTCCTACGATGGAAGGTGATACTACCAATTTCTACATTTTCAGGAAACTGTCTTCCTGCGATGTAAAGGTCAGTGTCATTGCACGGGGAATCAGCGTGGGCAATGAACTTGAATATACAGATGAAGTGACCCTTGGCCGCTCCATTCTGAACCGCACTCCCTTTGATGGGAAATAGAATCAATACGTCACGTTATATAAATATAATAAGGTATATGGAACGAATCATTAAGATTTTGAAACTCATCTATTGGTACTTCATCTCATTGATGGTCTTCTTCGCTCTGTTCGTTGAATTCGTCATGATTGACGAAACGGGTGGAATAATTACTAATGATGATCATTTCGAATTCATACTTCAGTCGTTATCTGTGCTGTTGACCATGGGCGGACTCTACGGAGCTTTGCGGCTGTTCAAGATACGAAAAATAGAAGAGCAGATTAAGGAGAACCCTTTGGAGAAGTACATGTCCTTTAGCATCGTACGGATGGTTTTGCTGGAAGGTCCTGTGTTGCTGAACATTATCGGTTATATGCTTTTCGTCAATACGTCGTTCGTGTGGTTAGGACTTATCGCCTTCATGGGCTTTTTCTTCATCTATCCTTCTACCGAACGCTTTATTGCTGAAACTGGTTACGTAGAGAAATGAAACTGAGCGTCGTTATTGTCAACTATAATGTGCGCTACTATATTGAGCAGTGCATAAACAGTGTGGAGCGCGCCACTAAAAGCAAGGACATCGAGACAGAAATCTTTGTCGTTGACAACCATTCGGCTGACAATTCAGTGGCCTGTCTGAGAAGACGCTTCGGTAAGCGCATAGAGCTGATAGAGAGTAACCATAATCTGGGATTCGCCCGTGCCAACAATAAGGCCATACGTGAGTCTACCGGCGAATATGTGCTCATGCTTAATCCAGACACTTTCTTGGGTGAAGATTCCATTAGGGATGTGCTTGACTTTATGGATGCCCATCCACGATGCGGAGCGGTGGGCGTGAAGATGCACAATGCCGACGGCTCCCTTGCACGAGAGTCGAGACGTGGGGTCCCAACGCCTCTTGTATCACTGCTGAAAATGCTGGGCTTCTCGAAACGCTACTACATGAGCCATCTGTCTTGGGATGAACCAGGACGCATAGAGGTCATCAGCGGTGCTTTCTTCATGGTGAAAAGAGAAGTACTCTGCAAGGTGGGAATGCTTGACAAGGACTTCTTCATGTATGGAGAAGACATCGACTTGTCCTACCGCATCTTGAAAGGCGGTTACGAAAACTGGTATGTGCCAGCTAACATGCTCCACTACAAAGGCGAGTCAACACAGAAGTCGTCGTTCCGATACGTCCACGTATTCTATCAGGCCATGATTATCTTCTTCCGTAAACATTATGGACACATGTCGTTCCTGTTGACTTTCCCCATTCAGCTGGCCATCTATCTGCGGGCACTAATCGCTCTCATTAGCATGCAGAATACACGTATGTGGGAATCCATCGGATTCGGTTACGATAAGTTCGTTTCCACCCAATTTTGTTTCTTCGGTTCTGGTGCGATGCTGAATGAATGTAAGAAACTGGCGCGGAGGAAAGGTCTTGATGCTACTTTTTGTAAAAGCATTGATGACATTGAGCCTTGTGACGTGTTGGTATTTGAGGTTGATGGAAAATTCAGCTATGAAGACGTGTTGAACTATGCCCGGAACCATGCAGGAGAATTCGAGATAGGGACATACAGTCTTAAGAGTCATGTGTTGATAACCCCTAATGAGATTATCCAATGATGAGAGTTCGCCTGCGAGCTATGGAGCCTGAAGATCTGGATTTCCTCTATAGGATAGAAAACGATACCCAGCTTTGGGATGTAGGGCCAACAAACGTTCCCTATTCCCGTTTCTTGTTGCATGAATATATGTCGAATGTTACAGGCGACATCTATACAGACCATCAGGCGCGTTTGATGATAGAAAATGATAGTGGCGAAGTCGTAGGCATTGCCGACCTTGTCAATTTTGATGCTAAACACCGTCGTGCTGAAGTGGGCATTGTCATTGAGAAAGCTTACCGCAATCAAGGCTATGCTACGAGTGCAGTCCTCCAACTAAAAGACTATGCTCGCCAGGTGATTCACCTGCATCAGTTCTATGCTTACGTTGCTGAAGAAAACGTTGCATCCCTTAGATTATTTACTAAAGTAGGATTTGTACAGAATGCCAAACTCTCTGATTGGCTTTATGACGGAAATTCCTATCATGGGGCATGGCTGTTACAATGCTTTTTAAAATAAGACTATACAAACTTTTATGTAATGGAGACAAATCTGCTTGATAAACTGAACGAAAGCCAGCGTGAGGCCGTTGAGTTTTGCGACGGTGCCTCGCTGGTAATAGCAGGTGCAGGTGCAGGTAAGACTCGTGTCTTAACCTATAAAATAGCCTATCTGCTGGAGCAGAAAGGCCTGAAGCCTTGGAATATTCTGGCTCTGACTTTCACGAATAAAGCCGCTCGTGAAATGAGGTCTCGTATAGAGCAGTTGGTGGGGGCGGAGTCAGCTCGCTACCTTCAGATGGGTACTTTCCATTCGGTCTTCTCACATATTCTGAGGAGTGAGGCGAGGCATATAGGCTATTCCTCCAACTTTACTATTTACGACCAGAGTGACAGCCGTTCGCTGGTGAAGAGCATTTGCCGTGAGATGGGACTTGACGACAAGCAATATAAACCTAATACCGTTAGTGACATTATATCGATGGCCAAAAACCGTTTGGTAATGCCACAAGCTTTTTCGGTAAGTTCCCTGTTTGACCCGAAGCATCCTAAAGTGGCTGAAGTCTTTTCTCGATATGTTGAGCGTTGCAAACAGTCAGATGCTATGGACTTTGATGACCTGCTGGTTCGTATCCATCAATTGTTTGAGGAGCATGAGGATGTTCGTCAGCGTTATGTGGAGCGTTTCCACTATGTGCTCGTTGATGAGTATCAAGACACTAACTATGTTCAACAAAAGATTGTTTATCAGCTCACTCGTGAACGCCAGCGTGTTTGTGTAGTGGGTGATGATGCCCAAAGTATCTATAGCTTTCGCGGAGCCAATATTGACAATATCCTGAACTTCCGAGAGTCATACACAAGTGCTCGCCTTTTCAAGTTGGAACGCAACTACCGCTCCACCCAGCTGATTGTTGAAGCCGCTAACAGTCTGATAAAGAAAAATGTCCGTCAGATACCAAAGGACGTATATAGTCGTAACGAACATGGAGAGAAACTAACCCTGAAACCTGCTTACAGTGATAAGGAAGAAGCTATTATTGTCTGTAATGACATATTACGCATCAAGCGACAGGAAAAGGGAGAGTTCAGCGACTTTGCCATACTCTACAGGACGAATGCCCAAAGTCGTTCTTTTGAGGAGCAGATGCACAAGTTGAATATTCCTTATCGTATCTATGGCGGGATGTCATTCTATCAGCGTAAAGAAATTAAAGATGTTATAGCCTATTTCCGCTTAGTTGTTAACCCTAATGACGAGGAAGCTCTGAAACGAGTTATTAACTATCCTACACGCGGCATAGGTAACACTACGCTTTCAAAGATTGTCGGAGCTGCTACGTCCCATGGCGTTTCTGTGTGGAAAGTCATATCGACTCCTAATGACTTTGGTTGTTCTCTCAGTAGTTCAATACTTTCGAAAATAAACGGCTTCCGTCAGTTGGTTGAGGGGTGGCAGTCGAGATTAAACTCTGAAGACGTCTACGAATTGGGTCATGCCATCATCATGGAGAGTGGTATCTCTAAGGATATCTACTCCAGTCGTGAACCAGAAGCCGTGGCACGTCAAGAGAACTTAGAAGAGTTTCTGGGTAGCATGCAAGACTTTGTGGAAAGTCGTAAGGAAGAGGTCATAGAAGGAGGGACACAAATAGGAGACTTCTTGCAAGAAGTGGCATTGTTGACAGATCTTGACAGCGACGAGAATGCCGACCAGCCGAAGGTCTCATTGATGACTGTCCACAGTGCAAAGGGACTTGAGTTTCCTACAGTTTTCGTGGTAGGACTTGAGGAAAACATCTTCCCGTCCCCCATGAGTACAAATTCAATACGTGAACTTGAAGAAGAACGTAGGCTTCTCTATGTGGCTATCACCAGAGCTGAGAAACACTGTATCCTGACTTGTGCCCAGAATCGCTTTCGCTATGGGCGAATGGAATATGATACCCCTTCTCGCTTTATCCGTGATATTGACCCTTCTTTTCTTTATGTGGATGACGGGAGAAGGCGTGAATCATCTGAAGAACGAAGCTGTCGTAGAATGAGCAGTGAAATGCCAGCCCGTCAGTTGTCCATGGACAAGCCTATGGTAAGACCCCTTCGTTCTGCAGTAAATGATTCTGCTTCTTCCGAAGGAGTCTCTCACGCCCTCTGTGAGGGTATGACCATTGAGCATCAGCGTTTTGGCATCGGTGTTGTTCTTAGGGTGGAAGGTACGGGTGAGAATGAGAAAGCTACTGTAGAATTTCGCAATGCCGGTACGAAACAACTGTTGCTGAAGTTTGCAAAAATTAAAATATTGAAATAAGTCTTCTCTTTACACGACTTCTTTTGGATGACCTCCTTCATGTGTCATCATCATTTTTAGGTATTGAATGAAGAAATTGTACAATCTTTCAATGCCGTTTCGTATATAATATGTATTTTTGCAAAAAAATGCGGATTCCTTTATGAAACTTTCAGAACTAAATACGGGCGAAAAGGGCATCATTGTAAAGGTGCAAGGGCATGGTGGCTTTCGTAAGCGCATCATTGAGATGGGGTTTGTGAAAGGTCAACAAGTGGAAGTTCTTCTCAATGCTCCTCTCCAAGACCCTGTAAAATATAAAATCATGGGCTATGAAGTCTCTTTGCGGCATCATGAAGCGGAAATGATTGAGGTGGTTAGTGAGAACGAGGTAAAGCGTACCATGGATGCCTGTTTGGGAAATGGCAATGAGCAGACTTCTTCGTCTGTAAAAACGTTTCTCTCGCCACTTCATGAAGATGACTTCCTTCAGCATGTGGCTTTCGAGAAACGTCGTGTCATTAACGTGGCTCTGATAGGAAATCCGAATTGTGGTAAGACTTCACTTTTCAATTATGCCTCTGGTGCTCACGGGCATGTGGGTAACTATTCGGGGGTAACGGTTGATGCCTCTGAAGCTCATGCCTCGATGTTTGGCTATGAATTTAACTTGATAGACCTTCCAGGTACCTATTCACTGTCCTGCTATTCTCCTGAAGAACTTTATGTACGCAAGTATTTGACGGAGCAGCTTCCAGATGTAGTTATCAACGTGATAGATTCTACTAATTTAGAGCGGAATCTATACCTTACAACGCAGCTTGTTGACATGGACATGCGACTGGTGGGCGCACTAAACATGTACGATGAATTCGAGCGTCGTGGTGATCATGTGGATATTCCAACTCTGTCAACGTTGTTCGGCATGCCTATTGTGCCGACTTCTTTCAAAAGCGGATTTGGAATAAAGGAACTGTTCCGGGCTGTGATTCAGGTCTATGAAGGAACGAGCCGCCATGCACGACATCTGCACATAAACTACGGTCATGAGATAGAACACGGTATTAGCCACATTCAAAAATATCTAAAAAGCGATAACGAGTTGCGTCAGCGTTATTCTACACGTTACCTTTCGATAAAGTTGTTGGAGCATGACAGCAGCGTAGAGGATTTTATCGCTCGTCAGGCTGAGGCCGCAAACATCTTTGTGGCTCGTGACAAGGCATCTGAGCGTGTACAAGAAGAGACAGGGATAGACTCAGAGACCCTTATCATGGATGCTAAATACGGATTTGTCAATGGCGCATTGAAGGAAGCTGGCTACGAGACAGGGTCAAAGGAAGATACCTATAAGACAACTCACGTCATAGACCGTGTGTTGTCTCATAAATATTTCGGATTTCCTATTTTCTTTCTTATCCTCTATGTGATGTTTCAGGTGACCTTCTCTTTAGGTCAGTATCCCATGGACTGGATAGAAACAGCAGTAGGGTGGCTCGGGGAATGGGTGTCGGCTACGATGCCCGATGG
>AUXO016680002.1_pt1 | contig 11180 bp, 8 predicted proteins | sample 768731 | NCBI WGS metagenome assembly AUXO01 (sample SAMN02715735, study PRJNA202380) | gut metagenome | biome: sheep rumen | host: Ovis aries | place: New Zealand: Palmerston North | reverse complement strand
TGAGGAGGAAATCAATGCGGTCAGAAGCCGGGCTGATATCGTCGATGTCATCGGTAGGTATCTGCAGGTGCAGCGGAAGGGTAAATCCTACGTTGCCATCTGTCCGTTTCATGATGACCACTCACCGTCCATGTCCATTTCTCCCGATAAACAGATATACAAATGTTTTGTATGCGGTGAAGGCGGCAACGTATTCACCTTTGTGCAGAACTACGAGAAGATCAGTTTTCCGGAAGCAGTCGGAAGAGTTGCTTCCCTGATCGGGTATCCGCTGTCGGTTGTTCCGGACAGTGAGGCGAAACCCCAGGATCCGCGCAAAAGCAAACTGTACCGCATCATGGATGAAACGATACGGTATACGATGTATGAACTGAATGCGGCTGATGCACTGCCGGAGAGAGAGTATCTTGAAAACCGCGGTCTGAATGCCGAAATCAGGGAAAAGTTCCAGATCGGATACAATCCCTATGAGGATAAACTGTACCGGTTTCTGAAAGCCAAGGGGTATGCGGATGCGGACATGGTGTCCTGCAATGTGATCCGTACCGGTGAAAGCGGCATCCACGATGTGTTTTCCGGCAGAATCACGTTTCCGATCCATGATTCCTACGGCAATCCGATTGCCTTCTCGGCAAGAACGCTGAACCCGCAGAATGCCTCGAAATACATCAACACGAATGATACCGAGATCTTTGAAAAAGGCACCGTCGTATACAACTACCACCGGGCAAAGGGAACAGCCCGTAAGGAAGGCTGTGTATATGTCACGGAAGGTGTGACCGATGTAATCGCTTTTGCGAGAGCCGGTATAGACAACTGTGTCTGTACGCTCGGCACTTCCTGCACGAAGCAGCAGATCCGTCTGCTGAAGTCACTCGCACCGCTGATCGTATTCTGCTACGACGGCGATGATCCCGGCCAGGCTGCTACATACAGAGCGGCACAGATGGCGATGAGTGAAGGCTGCAGGATTGCGGTCATTGACAACCGGACAGGCAAGGATCCCGATGAGATCGTACGTGATGCCGGAGCTCAGGGACTCAAGGAACTGACTTCGAAGCAGATCACCTGGATGGAATTCGTAATGAGTTATCTGCGCCGGCATACCAATATGGACAACTATGCGGAGAAGAAGGAATTCACGCAGAAAGTCCTTGCCGAGATTGACCGTCTCGATGATGAGATCGACCGGCAGTATTTCACGGATGAACTGGCAAAGATCAGCGGTTTCCGGCTGACCTATGAACCGAAGCAGAAGGAAGTAACGGTAACGGCCAGAAAGCCGGTGGCACTGGATGCGCCGGATGGTCTTACCAAAGCAGAAGAGCTGATCCTGGCACAGATGCTTGCCCATCCGGAAGCTGTCAGAAGCTTTGCGGAGAATCTGGGATATCTCACCGATCCCGTACGCAACAGAGCAGCGATGCTGATCGTGGAGCGCGGCAGGGACGGCAGACGGATTGATCTTGCGGAAATCTGCGACAGTGCTGATGATGCGGAGGTGCGCAATCTGCTGACGGAACTCGGTTCTTCCTGGGTATATGAGCTTGCCTATGATGAGAGAGTTATGCAGGGCGCTATGCGCAAAGTACTGATTCATATAAAAACCATGCAGTCTTCCGCTTTCCGGGAACAGCTGAAACAGCCGATGAACGATGAGAGCAGAAAACTGATTCTTGATGAGTATAAGGAATGCCTGAGAGACCTACGGAGGTATATAGATGAAGAAAACAATGAACACGAGTGATGAAGAAACAGCTGTATCTGATGCTGCAGCGGTCTCCTGCAGAGGTCCGCGAGCAAGATTCCATGCCATGAGAAAGCAGGTTGATCTGCGTCTTGAAGAGAGTATGGATGAAGCAGAATATACGTCTTTTATCAAAACGCAGGCATACCGCAGCAGCCGTACTGCCCTGGGAAGGGAACTCAGGGAAAAGCTTGCGGCTGATCCGTCTGTACCGGATAAAAAGGAACTGGCGGAAATGCTGAAACCTTATACTTCAGTAAAAAAGAGCAATAAAAAAACGGAGGGAACTGTGTCCGAAAAAGTCGAAGAAGTAAAAGCTGAGGAAGAATACCACGGCGAAAAAAAGAATAAGACAGCCATTGATATCTATAAGAGAGAAGGAAAGTCCAAGGAACTGAAAACCCTGGATGAACTGAAGGAAGACTTCCGCAAGGTATTTGCGGCAGACGGTGCTATCTATCAGAAGGATATCCTTTCTTCTCTTGAACATCTTGATCTGAATGATGAAGATCTGGACGGTCTCTGGGAATGGTTCGATAAGGAATCCATCCGCATTTCCGAAGATGATGATATCGAAGAGCTTGAAGCAGATGACATCGATCTGGGAGATGACGAAGATGCCGAAGGGGATGAAGACAAGGATGATACCGAAACCGAGTCCCTTGACTATCTCACCGCCGGGTATTCCACACACAACACATCCATTCAGCTGAACGATCCGGTCAAGATGTACCTGAAGGAAATCGGCCGTGTTCCGCTTCTGAAAGCAAGTGATGAAATGGAGATTGCCAAGCGTATTGAGGCAGGGGATGAGGAAGCCAAGAACATTCTGATTTCCAGCAACCTGCGTCTGGTCGTTTCCATTGCCAAAAAATATGTAGGCCGCGGCATGCTGTTCCTCGATCTGATCCAGGAAGGCAACATGGGTCTTGTCAAAGCCGTAGAGAAATTCGATTATACAAAGGGATTCAAATTCAGTACATATGCGACATGGTGGATCCGTCAGGCGATTACCAGAGCCATTGCCGACCAGGCGCGTACGATCCGTATTCCCGTGCATATGGTTGAAACGATCAATAAGCTTACCCGTATTCAGCGTCAGCTGGTGCAGGAGCTCGGCAGAGATCCGACAGCTGAGGAAATCAGTGCCCGTATGGAAGGCATCTCTCCCGAAAAGGTAAGAGAGATCCAGAAGATTGCGCTTGAACCTGTTTCGCTGGAAACTCCTATTGGTGAAGAGGATGACTCCCATCTCGGTGACTTCATCGAAGACAAGGAAGCGATGAGCCCTGACCAGTATGCAAACAACCAGCTGCTGAAGGACGAAATCAACAACGTGCTGAGCGGACTGACAGAGCGTGAGGAAAAGGTTCTGAGACTGCGTTTCGGACTCTATGACGGCAGAACCAGAACTCTTGAGGAAGTCGGCAAGGAATTCAATGTCACCCGTGAGCGTATCCGTCAGATTGAAGCAAAAGCACTCAGAAAGCTGAAGCATCCGACCCGCTCCAAGCGTCTGAAGGATTTCTTCGACAAGTAAGCATGAACAAGCGGATGCTGGCAATTGCCGGTGCAGTCGAAAAAGGACTGGTAGCGGCAGATATCGGTACAGATCACGCACAGCTTCCGATTCTTCTGGTAAAAAACGGCATATGTCCCAAGGTATACGCATGTGATGTGCGCAGGGGACCGCTGGCTATGGCAGAAGAGAATATCCGCAGAGAAGAACTGACAGACAGGATCCCCGTGATCCTGTCTGATGGTTTCAGGGAAGTGCCGGATGACTGTGAATGTGCCGTGATCGCCGGAATGGGATACTATACAGCAGTCGGCATACTGGAAGAAGCAGAGGACAGACTTGGTAATCTGAAGCAGATCATTGTGCAGGTCAACAATGATGAATACCGCTTCCGGGCCTGGCTCAGCAGCAAACACTACTCAATCCGCAATGAACTGCTGATCTATGAAAACGGCAAGGACTATGCGGCGGTGGTATTTGACACAAAGACGCATGAACCGTATTCATATGAGGAGCAGCTGCTTGGACCGTGTCTGATCAGTACACAGACACCTGCATTCACTGCATACTGCACCAGGAAGGCGGAGCATATAAAAAAGATCATCGGCCTGCGCGGGGAAGATGCACAGAACGCTGATCTGTTGCGTGATCTGGAAATCTTTGAGAAGTATACAAAAAAATGAGCGAATGCTCATTTTCTTTCGTTATTTCTCAATGGAGTTAACGGCCTTGGAAAGTCTGGACTTCTGGCGGGCAACGTAATTCTTCTTCTTGATGCCGTCTGTGACAGCCTTATCAAGAACGGAATTTGCAACGTTGTATGCCTTCACTGCAGCTTCAGCGTCATTGGCTTCAATTGCAGTCAGGACTTTCTTGATAGCAGATTTGACTTCAGTCTTTTTGCTAACATTCAGGGCCTGTCTCTTAGCATTGGTGATTGCACGCTTTTTCTGCGACTTGATATTTGCCATGGAAACACCTCCTATCGATCTGTCGAACGTATGCATTATAGCAAAGCAAATCTGAAAATGCAATGAAGATAAGGTATAATAAACAGGATTGAAGGGATGTGATTACGATGAGCAGTAAGAAAATCGTATTTATAGGAACACCTGAATTTGCGTGTGCAATTCTGAGAGCATTAAAAGAGAACGACTACAACGTTATAGCGGTTGTATCACAGCCGGATAAACCTGTAGGCCGCAAACATATACTTGAGAAAACCCCGGTGCATGCCTTAGCGGATGAATACGGGATTCCGGTGCTGCAGCCGGTGAATATGCGCAAGGAAGCCGACAGCATCATCGCCCTCGGTGCCGATCTGATCATTACATGCGCATACGGACAGTTTGTGCCGGAGAAGATACTGAAGGCGCCTGAGTACGGCTGCCTGAACATACATCCGAGTCTTCTGCCGAAGTACAGAGGCGGTGCGCCTGTGCACAGGGCGGTCTGGAATGGCGATACGGTAACGGGTGTCTGCCTGATGGAAATGGTCAAGGAAATGGATGCCGGTAAGGTATACGCAAGATGCGAAACACCGATCGATCCTGATGATACAACCGAGACATTGAACCTGAAGCTTGAACGGGATGCCTGTGAACTGATGCTGAAGAGTCTGCCGGCTTACTTCAACGGTGAGCTGGAAGGTGTGCCGCAGGATCCGGAGGGAGTCGTGCTGGCTCCGAACATCTCCAAGGAAGATGAGCAGATTCACTTTGCACAGGAAGATGTGCATCAGGCATACAATCATCTGCGTGCTTTGATCGACTGGCCGGTTTCCTATGGTCTCATTGAAGGAAAACGTGTAAAATTCTACCGTGCCGAAAAGAAAATATGTGATATTACAGAGAAACCCGGCACAGTGCTCGGCTTTAATAAGAAAGCAATGGAAATCGCCTGCACAGGCGGTATTCTGCGGATTCTGGAACTGCAGATGGAAGGCAAGAGCAAGATGTCTGCGGAAGCATTTGCCAACGGTGCCGGCAGGTCACTGACCGGTAAGATATTTGAATAAGGGAAACAGCGATGGATCAGAAGAAAATCAGAAACTTTTGCATTATTGCACATATTGATCACGGAAAATCCACCCTTGCGGACAGGATCCTGGAACTGACCGATACAGTGCAGCAGCGTGATATGAAAGAGCAGCTCCTGGATGAGATGGATCTTGAGCGTGAACGCGGCATTACGATCAAACTGAATGCCGTACAGTTGAGTTACAAGGCCAAAGACGGTGAGGAATATGTCTTTAATCTGATTGATACACCGGGTCATGTTGACTTTACATATGAGGTTTCACGTTCGCTTGCGGCATGCGAGGGAGCAATACTGGTCGTTGATGCTACACAGGGTGTACAGGCGCAGACACTTGCGAATACGTATCTTGCCCTGGACAACGATCTTGAGATCCTGCCTGTTATCAACAAGTGCGATATGAACAATGCCAGACCTGACTTTGTCAAACAGGAGATTGAGAACATTGTCGGTCTTGACTGTACGGACGCACCCGAAATCAGTGCCAGAACCGGTATCAATGTGGATCAGGTGCTTGAGCAGATCGTGGAAAGAATACCCGCACCTTCAGGAAATCCCGATAAGCCTCTGCAGGCACTGGTCTTTGACTCGTTCTATGATCCTTACCGGGGTGTCATTGCGCTTGTGCGTATCCGTGAGGGAAGTCTTAAAGTTGGCGACCGTGTGCGTTTCATGGCAACCGGGGCCGAATACGAAGTGCTTGAAGCAGGTATCCGCAATCCCCGTGAAGTGCATGTAAATGAGCTTTCCTGCGGAGATGTCGGATGGTTCGCGGCTTCCATTAAATCCATCCGGGATGTTCATGTCGGTGATACGGTTACGCTGGCAAACAGACCTGCGGCAGAACCGCTGGCCGGTTACCGCAAACTGAATCCGATGGTGTACTGCGGTCTGTATCCATCTGATGCGGCACGGTATGAAGATCTCCATGATGCGCTGGATAAACTGCAGCTGAATGATGCGTCCCTGCAGTATGAACCGGAAACATCACAGGCATTGGGATTCGGTTTCCGCTGCGGCTTCCTGGGACTTCTGCATATGGATGTCATCCAGGAAAGACTCGAACGTGAATACAACCTGGATCTGATTGCCACAGCACCGTCTGTTATCTATCACGTATATCTTACGGACGGCACAAAGATGGAAATCGATAACCCGGCAAGGCTTCCGGATGCCGCAAAGATCAACCGTATAGAAGAACCGTATGTCAAAGCAGAGATCATGGTGCCGGATGAATATATCGGTGCCGTTATGGAACTCTGCCAGAACAAACGCGGTATATACAAGAGCATGGATGTCATTGAACAGGGCAGAAATACAGTTGTGTATGAACTGCCGCTGTCTGAGATCATCTTTGACTTCTTTGACAGACTGAAATCATGTTCAAAAGGCTATGCATCACTGGATTACGAACTGATCGGCTACCGCAAGGAAGATCTGGTGCGTATGGATATTCTGCTGAACGGTGAAGCAGTGGATGCGCTGAGTGTCATTGTGCACCGCAGTGAGTCCTATGCACGCGGCAGTGATATTACGGTGCGGCTGAAGGAACTGATTCCCAAGCAGCAGTTTGAGATACCCGTACAGGCTGCCATCGGCGGCAAAGTCATTGCCCGCACCAATATCAAGTCACTGCGCAAGAACGTGCTTGCCAAGTGCTACGGCGGTGATATCTCGCGTAAGAAGAAACTGCTTGAAAAACAGAAGGAAGGAAAGAAGCGCATGAAGGCGGTCGGCAGTGTGGTCATTCCGCAGGAAGCGTTTATGGCTGTTCTTTCCATGGATGATGACAGCAGGCGCAAATAAAGCGGAAGGACATCTGTATGTCCATGTTCCGTTCTGCAGAACCATCTGCGGATACTGTGATTTCTGCCGGGTGGTTTACCGGAGGGAGACAGCAGAGCAATGGCTTGACGCCCTGCAGTTTGAACTGAATCACAGGGATGATATACCGGCTGTTCCCGAAACGATCTATATCGGCGGCGGCACTCCGACATCGCTGGATGCTGATCTGTTTGCACGTCTTCTTGAACTGACCGGCATGTATGCCAAAGGATGCACGGAATATACCGTGGAAGTGAATCCGGAAACACTGGATGAAACCAAAGCCGCAATGATGCGCAAGGCCGGTGTTAACAGAGTGAGCATGGGATTTCAGTCCTCGGATCCCAAAGAACTGGCGTTTATGAACCGTCACCATACAATGGATACCGTGCGCAGGGCTGCACAGCTGCTGAGAGATAACGGCATTGACAATCTTTCCCTGGATCTGATTTATGGATTACCCGGACAGGACGCTGCCTCACTTGACCGCAGCATCGCCGATGCACTGTCCATTCAGCCCAAACACATGTCGCTCTACAGTCTGACGATCGAGGAAAACAGCATATTCGGTAAGAAGGGCGTAGAGCCGTGTGATGAAGAGCTGGAAGCAGACCTGTATGAACTGGTTTGTGCGAGGATGCAGGAAGCCGGCTTTGAACGGTATGAAATAGCGAATTTTGCACGTGACGGATACTATTCAAGGCATAATACGGCATACTGGGAATACCGTGATTTCTGCGGTGTTTCCGCCGGTGCCAGCGGCAAATCCGGACATATGCGGTACGATGTTGAACGCAGTCTTGCGGCGTATCTGAAGAATCCGCTTGCCAGAACAGAGATACCGCTGACCGTGGAGGATGTCTGCTTTGAAACGGTGATGATGTCGCTGCGCATGAAGAAAGGTCTTAAGCGCTCTCTGTTCCTTGAAAGAACAGGCAGGAATCTCGATGATATATATGGAAATGTCATCCGGGAATTATGCATGCAGGGGCTGCTTATGGATGATGGTGAGAGGATTTTCTGCACTGAGCGCGGAGCGAGTCTGCTCAATGATGTGCTTGAATCGTTTTTACCGTAAAACACTTGCGGATGTGTTCGTGCAGTGATACTATTTAATAGCTTTCCGCCTGGGAGATTCGAATCCTCATCGGTCATCTCGGACGAAAAGGACTAAGCAATTGGAGGAAAAAGAAATGCTTGAAAAGGAAGTAAAACAGAACATTGTCAAGGATTTCGGTCGCAAGGACAAGGACACAGGTTCCGCTGAAGTCCAGATCGCAATTCTCACAGAACAGATCAACCGTCTGACGGAACATCTGAAGCAGAACAATAAGGACTATTCCAGTTCCCGTGGTCTGATGAAGATGGTCGGCCGCAGAAGACGTCTGCTTGACTATCTGAAGAAAAAGGACATCAACCGTTATCGTGATGTCATCCTGAAACTCGGTCTGAGAAAGTAAGGTTAAGCCGGATTCGTCCGGCTTTTTTTGTGCCGGGAAACAGATTATAATTTCAGTGCGGAGGTGGCATGGGATATATAGAATTCCGGAATGTCGGAAAAATCTACCACATGGGTGAAGTTGATATAACAGCTCTGGACGGAGTTGATTTTTCCATTGAGAAGGGACAGTTCGTGATCGTGGCAGGTGCAAGCGGTGCCGGCAAGAGTACGATTCTGAATATACTCGGCGGCATGGATACGGCCACATCCGGTGAAATCGAGGTTGATGGCACACGCATCGACCGGTTTGATGAGAAACAGCTGACGGATTACCGCCGTTATGATATCGGCTTTGTCTTTCAGTTCTATAACCTTGTCCAGAACCTGACGGCACGTGAGAATGTTGAACTGGCAACCGAAATATGCAGGAATCCCCTGGATGCGGTGGAGGTGCTGCGGGAAGTCGGTCTGGAGGACAGAATCAACAATTTTCCTTCCCAGCTCAGCGGCGGAGAACAGCAGCGGGTTGCCATTGCCCGTGCACTCGCAAAGAATCCGAAGCTTCTGCTCTGTGATGAGCCGACCGGAGCTCTGGACTATGTGACCGGCAAACAGATCCTGGCACTGCTGCAGGATACCTGCAGAAAGCAGGGAATGACCGTCGTGATCATCACGCATAACCTGGCATTGTGCCCGATGGGAGACCTGGTGCTGCGGGTGAAAAGCGGCAGGATCAGATCTGTGGAGTATAATGAACATCCCGTGGATATCGCGGAGATTGAATGGTGAGCTATGACTAAAACAGCGCTGCTTGATATCAGAAGATTGATTCGGAGTACCAAAGGGCGCTTTTTTTCGCTGCTTTCAATAGTGGCACTGGGAGTGGCATTCTTTGTCGGTATCTCGGCAACCGCTCCGATCATGGCCTATTCGGTGGGAACATATAATAATGAACTGAATCTCAAGGATGTAACGATCTATTCTTCCTTTGGCTTTGATGATGAGGATATCGAGGCAATCCGCAGTATGGAGGATGTCAAGGCTGCGGAAGGCGCCATGTTTGTGGATGTATACGGTATATCCGGCATGGATTCACAGATCACCCGTGTGCATTCCTATGATATGAACGGCACAATCAACCGTGTCAGACTGAAAAGCGGCCGGATGCCCGAAAACAAATATGAAGCACTGGCGGAAAACGGCACCGATCTCATCCAGGGCTTTGCGCTGGGTTCAAAGGTAAAGCTGGAGAGACCGGACGGTGATCTTGAGGATTATCTGAGTGTTGATGAGGTGGAGATTGTCGGTACGATCGATACACCGGTATATCTGAATGAAACCAAGGAAAACAGCACCCTCAGCAACCAGTACATCCGTACCTACCTGTATGTACTGCCGGAAGCGTTTGAGCCGGAATTCTTCCTGGAAGTGAATGTTGTACTGAAGGACAGTGCGGAGTATGCGCATTTCAGCGATGCGTATTTTGAGTATGAAAAGACAATCACGGAGAAAATAAAGACATTGGCTGAAACCCAGGCGGATCACCGCCGGGAGGAAGTCGTCACCGATGCCTGGGCGCAGTACAATGACGGTCTTAAGGAATACGAGGACGGTAAGAAGGAATATGACGAGAAGATCGCCGATGCGGAAGCAGAAATCGCCGACGGTGAGAAGGAGCTGGAAGACGGCAGGAAAGAGCTTGCGGACGGTATACGTGAGCTGCAGGATGCCCAGGCAACCCTTGACCGCGAAACAGCCGACGGACGGAAGAAGATACAGGATGCCCGTGATCAGATTCAGGGCGGATTCAATGAGGTCTACAGCGGCACCCAGGCTGTCTATGAGGCAGAGTCGCATCTTCCCGAGATCAATGAAGGCATTGCACAGTGCGATGAAGGACTGGCGCAGATCGATGCGGCCATAACAGCACTGGAAGCAGCCCAGGAAGGTCTTGCGGCAATCGACACAGCCCTGGCAGATACAGAAGCGGCAGAAGAAAGACTGAAGCAGGCACTGGAAATACTGGAAGCACTGCCGTATCCGGATGAAACACCGCTGGAGGATATCATTGCGGATGCCAAGGAGATCAGCGATGCACTGGAAGATCTCGGCATTGAGGCCGGAAACATCGGTGAGATGCGTGAAGAAATCCGTAATCGAATTGAATCCATGACTGCCGAGGAACTGGCCGAATACCTGAAAAATCTGCGGGATGGCAATTACAGCGAGACAATCAGAAGAATCATTGAAGAGAATGAGGAGAGCGGAGCGTATGGTGAAGCGCTTCTTGATCTGATCGATTCACTGCCGTATGCGGATGATACACAGATCGAAAGCATTGCCGGATCTGCGGAGCAGCTGATGAAGATGGCGGAAGAGCTGGGCGGGGAAATCAATACACTCGGTGATCTCAAGAATGCTGTTCAGGCAGCCATCGACAATCTGCCGGAAGTAAGGGAAACACTGGTCCAGCAGCGCGATGACATCCTGAAACAGCTCAAGGAAAACGGCATGGATCCGGAGCAGATACCGCAGGAAATCGAAAACCTGAAGAACCAGCGCACAGAAGCAGAGAATACCAAGGCATCTCTGCTGGATATGATTGCCCAGAT
>AUXO015988608.1_pt1 | contig 11180 bp, 8 predicted proteins | sample 768731 | NCBI WGS metagenome assembly AUXO01 (sample SAMN02715735, study PRJNA202380) | gut metagenome | biome: sheep rumen | host: Ovis aries | place: New Zealand: Palmerston North | reverse complement strand
TTTTTTGACACTTTTATTACTTCGTGGCTTTCAGAGTATGAAAATCAATTTGTAACTGTATCCGAAGCCTGTGACTTAATGTATCCAGTAGATGAAATTTCTATGCCCAGTACTATTACTTGGGCAGACACTGAACGGGATTTGTCCGCTTGGCTATCAAATTCTATGCAAAAAACCGCTATGCAGGATTTGTACGATATGCGAGACCGAGTTTTGGATACTAATGATGCTGAGCTTATTTCGGATTGGCGTCGTCTTACAACTTCCGACCACCCCTATTCAATGTGTACTAAATATTGGAACGATGGTGATGTCCATGCCTATTTTTCAGCTTATGCTTCACCATATGAAAGCTTCATGTTTTTTATGAATATTTTACACGACCTTAACTACCGTTTGATGCAGCATGAAAATAGTTCTAATTAAAATTTATCCATCATAACGGAATCTTAATCTTGATTAGTACAACAAAAAATAGCCCCTCTTGGAGGGGATATTTTTAGCGTTTTTTCTCTTTTACTTCGTTTCGGCCGAGGTTTTTCTTGGTCTCCACAAATAAGACATGTTTTCGAAGTACTGGATCGTATTTCTTAAGGCTTAACTTATCAGGAGTATTCATGGTGTTTTTCTTAGTGTAATAAGCACGAACACCCGATTCTTCCGAAACGAGTCCAACCAACTTGCGCTTAGTATTATTCTTCTTTGCCATAACTCTACTCATTTTACCACACTAAAGTAAAAATGGCAAGACCTAGTTTGAAACTAGATCTTGCCAATAGGGGGTGTTAGGGTAGTTTGCCGCTTCCGTTACAATAGGTGCATTTTCGCCCATACACATCGCGGCCAGTGCCTTCGCAGTGGTAGCATTTTTTGGCTTTATAGCCAAGACCGCATTCTGCGACATGCCTGTCGCGGTCTTGCTCCGTCAAAAACGGCTTACCGCATTTAGGACAACTCCAGGTCACTCATCTCACCACCTTTCTAAAATACTAAATCACATAATATGATTCTGTGCTAGTATTATAGTATACTAGAGCCACCTTTTGCAAGCACGAGCTCAATGAAGTGCTTAATATCTTTTATACCAAGTGTTTTATCTGATGGTATAAAAATTTCCTCATCATTCATAAACGTAAGGGTCGAAACCAAACTATAAACTGCCTGCATCAGCTGAATTAAGTTCTTTTCGTCATCGACACTAAACTCGTAAACTTTATCGTAAACTTCACCATCTTTGTCTGGCGTCACGAATAAAATATGTGCCTTTTCGACTGTATATGAACGATATTTTGGCGAATTATTAAGTAGTAATTTATAAAACTCAAGTTGGAGCATATATTTATAAAGCGTTGTATGTGATTGCCATTTCTCTTTATGATATCCGCCAGTTTTAAAATCGTAGATTTCAATAGTCTTTTTGGCTTCATCGATTGAAATATGGTCAATTTTGCCAGTGATTGGTACGCCAGAGATGTTTAGTTTTTCTGGACCAAAGTCCACTTCGGCTTTACCATTCCTCAAAATTTCACCAAAAGCTTTTAGCGCCGTGGTGATATTTTCAGTTCCTTGTTCGCGAAGCTCTCTGATAGTTTCGACTGGTAGGTCTTTTTTGTCTAGCTCAGATAGGAAAAAATCCAAAGCCTCCGTATCGGAGATTCTATGATTTGTCACCACTTCAAAAACTTTGTGCACCAAATCACCATAGGCTAGTGATTTGTCTTCTGGCATGGGTGGAGCTTGCAAAATGTAATTTTTGAAAAAGTCCTGCGGCCCAGCATAGACTATATCGACAAAAGAAGTCAGGCTCGATGCAGACATCCGCCAGTTTGAGGCTCGCTCTTTATAAATTGCTCGCATGTCTGGAGTCGCCTGCACATAAGGCAAAAACCATTTTTTAAGGTTGTTTTCGGAATATTGAGACGCGCTCCCTTCATAATGTGTTTGGACTGTTTTAGTGGGTATTAACGGAGAAATCACCTTCTCGCCCTCTTGATATTCTTCTAGATATTCTAGTCGAGCGGGTGATTTTTCGTTAAAATCGTGTAGTGAATTGGTGATATAGAGAGTCTCTTTTGCTCTAGTTAATGCCACATATAGAATCCTTAGTTTTTCGCCGTCTGTGGTGCCAGTATGACGAATTTGGGTTAAGTTTTTGGGTAGAGCTAAGAGGTTGTTATTCCCTTTACCTTTACCCCAAGCTACATGATCGGTTGAAATGATAAAAACATACGAAAATTCCAGCCCCTTAGCTTTATGCGCTGACAAAATCTGCACCGCCTCATCAGATTCTTTGTAGGGACTCACTAGGTTTAGAGGCATCTCTGCATCTTTGTAATCATCAATTAGAGAAATCAAATCTGCAAGACGTAATTTTTTCTCGCCAAAATGCTTTCTAAGCTTCCCCCTTAAGGACGAAAGTGATTCATATAGGCTAAACGCCTGATATCCCTCGGTTTTTGTGTAATATTCAAGATATGGTGACCGGTAGCCATTTAGTTCCATGGCGCCGATCAGGTAATCTAAAAACAATTCCAAAGGTTCATTAAAAGCTTTTGCTACTAATGAGGAGAAAAATTCCATCACCTTTAAAATTTCTGGATTTTCTGAATGTAAAAGTATCTCAAAAATTTGTTTTCGGCTACTTCGGGCTTCACCTACGGCTTTGACAATTTCGAGCATTGGTAATTTGAAAAACGGGTATGCCAAAATTTCCAAAGTCGAAACCGTTGACTTTTTCTCGTAAGTAAGTTCGTAAATAAATCTAGCCAAAGTCAATATTTCATGGATTTTTTCGTCTTCAAATAAGTCATCCTTCTTCTCATAAGCAATTTTTATTTCGGGATGAGCCTTAAGAAATGGCAAAAGTGGCATAAAATATTTGGTCTTGTAAGAAATAATCGCAATTTCGCTTTGTTTAACGCCAGATTTAATGAGTTCCGCAATTTTACTGGCTACAAAATCATATTCCATCTCGGAAGATAAAAATTCATGACGATAAATCTGCGATTCTTTCGGAGCCTCCTTGTGTGATAACAGCTCTTTGTCGGCAAAACGATCGTTCGCTTGATTAATAATCTCTCGTGAAAAATCCAAAATCTCCTGCGTACTGCGATAATTTTCTACTAGAGGAATCACATTGGCACTGTAATGATTCTGAAAATCTATAAGATTGGTTGAAAGCGCCCCTTGGAATTCATAAATCGCCTGATCATCATCACCTACAGCCATGATTAAAGGTTTTTCATAATCAGTTAACTCTTTAATAATAGCAAATTGTGATGGATTGGTATCCTGAAACTCATCTAACATAATAAATTGATATCGCTCAGTTAGTGTTGCTCGAAACCCATCATCTTCACGCAAAATTCTGGCGGATTCTTGAATCATATCATCAAAATCATATAACCCATTTTTATGAAGGTAATTGTCGTATTTACGCATTATTGTAGCAAGACTCAAAAGTTTTTTATTGGCAATTCGGTCTTTTAGGCGATAGTTGCCGTTATTGTCTTTTTCAAAATATTTATCTTTCCAATCAGATAAAGGTTTAATTTTTTCGGTACTTTCAGCACTAATTATCGCCTCTTTTAAATCACGTGCCAGCCCACCGATTGAACGCTCAATATTTTTAATGATTGTTCCTGCCTTAGTATATTGTTTTAGAATCTCCCAAATCGGCAAGTATGCGTTTTCGTAAGATTCTTTATAGACCCTTGGAATCACTGACTTAAGTAATGGCGAGATTACTTCTGACAAGATTTTTGAATCTTCCAAATTTTGTTCTGCAATATTTTTTAAGTCCGTAGCATTTAGACCAGCAGATTTAGCCGATGAGATTACGCTGACTATATCTTTGATATTATCTCCTTTTAAAATATCGTTTCCTGGTAATTTTTCTTGAAGTTCTTTTATAATTTTGAATTGCGTCACCTCATCAACGGCTGAGTCTAGCTTTCGTTCGTAATTTTCCGAATAGTTTTTATATTGTGCTAAAATTTCTGACCCGAAGGCATGATAAGTGCCAATATTTACCCTTAGACCATCATTTCCGACAATGCTTTTTAGCCTTTCACGCATATTTGAAGCGCCAGTCTCAGTAAACGTCAAGCATAAAATATTCTCAGGATTGGTATCTGTATTTTTTAAAATATATGCGACTTTATGAGAAAGTAGCTGCGTTTTACCCGTCCCAGGGCCAGCCAAAACCAAAAGCGGACCATCTAAATATTCTACTGCTTCTTTTTGCTTTTGATTTAAGCCCATGAGCCCTCCAGACCAATTAACTCACGTAAAAACGCGGCTTCAGTAGGCACGTTAATTTCTCCTCGTCGTATTCTCTTTAGTGTTGAGATACCTTCAACTGTCTTTTCGGGACAACAATCAAAATTAGTTCGCAATTTTTGCCCAAATTCATAATTTCTTGAAGGAAAATTGCATGTAATTTTAAGATCATCCATACCACAAGCTAAATCAAACGTTTTGGGATCGGCGCCATTCTTAGCCAAAATTAGTTTAATCTCTTCAGATGCTTTATCTAAAAAAATATCGTGCTCTTTTGAACCAGGCTGTAAATTTTTTAATCCCGCGAGAATTGCATAAACATTTTTCAAGGCTCCACACATTAAGACGCCTTTTTTGTCGTCAGTTACATCAAAATTAAGATAGTCTGTAGTAAACAAATCAGCCGCCCAGTTAGCGGTAGAGGTTAGTCTGGTCATTTTTTGGGATTTTATATCTTTAGCAAAACCAGGTCCAGATATTATGGCGTAATCGCTAAAAGGCTGTAGTATTTTTTCATTCAATAAGCCTTTAGTCGCAATGACTAAGGGTATATTTTTCGGTAAATATAATAAAAGCTGCTCTACAGCTTCTGATGGGACTGCGAGAACCATAATGTCGGCTCCGCGCAAAGTTTCACTTAGTGCCCCATTATTGTATTTTGGGTCATAGTAGTTAATAGTATGATTTTTGTCTGTCAATATTTTGCCAAGAGCTGTACCAAACGCTCCTGCGCCTAAAATTGTGATTTTCATATATGATGGAGTTTCTTTCCATGTTTTTTAAAAAATATAATAATAGAGGTAATTATTGAAATAATAAGGAGGCTTAAAAGTGCAATAAACCAAATTGGGCAAATTAAGATATCTTTTTCAACTGTAGACGTTTCACCATTATAATATATTGTTTGGCTAACTCTAATAATTCCCATTGTTGGAAGATCGCTAATATTTCGCACAATTTGTCTAGTAGTACCAGGCATAATAATCTCATTATAGCGTCCACTGTCTTCATCGGTGGGAAGAATTACTTTACCAGAAAAGACATCGGAAACTTTTAAAGAAAAAATGGCGTTTTCGTGTACGTTTCCGTCATTAGAGATAACAGCTCCAACGGATATTGGTGCTACGGATGAAAAGCCAGGTATTTCATTTTTAATGATATTGCCTTTATGTGTGATTTCGCCTGCTACCCTTGCGTATATTATACTTGCCATCTCAAAAACATTTTGCACCATAGCACCGTTTTCAGTCTGTCGATTATCTGAAGACACCGTGATTGCGGCATACTGACCGCCAGCTGGAGCATCTTCTGGAACGGTAATCGTAAAAATAACATCTTTGGAACTATTTGGAGATATTTCACCAGTAGGGTTAGAAATAGTAATCCAATCTGTAATTAAAGAGCGGTCATATTTGGTAGTAAGGTCCGCCGTATAATCGTCGCCAATTACACTATATGGAGCAATTGAACTTTTGTAGTAAAAATTACTTGTCGCATCGGCTGGGTTTACAACTGTAATTTTTCCAGAATATGTTTTTCCAGGTTCCAAATCAAAAACCTGCCCCATTGGCATGATCGCAAAAGCATTATATTCCATTAAACCTCCAGTTCACATGTATATTATAACAGACGGTCACTCGATTGCCAAAATTTTACCAGTGCCATATTCTAAATGGAGCAAACGTTGGTTTTTTGAGCCCCTAAATCGCAAACTTAAGTCACGCTGACTCAAGATAAATGGCCCATCTATTAAGGCATCTAACGATTTTAATAACTCAAGGGCAGCTCCACCATGCTCAACAATTGTTTCATAGGTAAATCCTGAAAAGCTCCAAACATTCCAACCAAGTTCTTTTCGTACATAATCCGCAATTTCTTTACAAGCTTTAGGTTGCACAAATGGCTCACCGCCACAAAAAGTTAATCCTGTTTGACCCTTAAATTTGGCCAACTCTTTTTTGATAATATCAATCTCTATCAACATTCCAGCCTCATAGTCCCAAGTTTCGGGATTCTGACAACCGGGACAATGATTGGGGCAGCCTTGTGTCCAAAGCACTGCCCTTAGCCCATCTCCGTTTACGATGTTGTCATGTTCTAAAGGCGCAGAAATTCTGATATATCCCTCTGGAGTATTCACTTCTTTCGAAATTTTTTCAAGTGAAACTCTGTGCCAATCTGTCATTTATTTTCCTACAAAATTATCTTTTATTTTCTCAAATGGAACGTCGCCTTCAAGCCGACCACAATGTGGGCATCTGTCGCCAGTAATAACACCAGAAAAACCACAAATTGGATCACGATCGACAGGGTGGTTAACCGAACCGTAACCGATGCCTTCATCGTGCATTTTACGAATTACGGCTTCAAATGCTGCAATATTTTGTGAAGGATCGCCGTCAAGCTCAATATAAGTGATGTGTCCAGCATTGCAGAGGTTGTGATAAGGAGCCTCAATCTCAATCTTATCAAAAGCACTAATCGGATAATATACTGGGACGTGGAATGAATTAGTGTAGAATTCTCTATCCGTAACGCCTTTTATTATTCCGTACTCTTTTTTATCAATTTTTGTAAAACGCCCTGCAATCCCTTCCGCTGGTGTTGCTAGAAGCGAAAAATTCAACTTATATTTTTTACTATACTCATCGCATTTTTCACGCATATGAGTGATTATATCTAACCCCAATTCTCTTGAATCCTCGTCTTCGCCATGATGTTTGCCAGTCATAGCAACCAAAGTTTCAGCTAGACCGATAAAACCGATAGACAGCGTTCCATGTTTGATGACGTCGCGGAGAGTATCGTTCCAACCGAGTTTTTCAGACCCAAACCAGTTGCCCTGACCCATTAAGAAAGGAAAATTTCTTACATGCTGATTCGCTTGAAATTCAAATCTTTCAAGTAATTCGTCTTTAACTAGATCCATTTTTTCATCAAGCTCTCTATAAAATCCCTCCCAATCGGCTTCTTTGCGCTCACCAAGGCAGATTCCATGTTTGATACCAATCCGAACAAGATTTATTGTGGTAAAAGATAAATTGCCGCGTCCAGTTACAATGCCGTCTGATTCAGGGAAAATCGACGCGAATACGCGCGTTCGGCATCCCATTGTGGCAATCTCGGTACGATAATCACCTTTTTTATAATATTTTAAATTATACGGGGCATCAATAAAACAAAAATTTGGAAAAAGTCTTTTTGCTGATACTTCCATAGATTTCTTGAATAAATCATAATTTGGGTCCTCTGGATTGTAATTAACGCCTTCTTTTACCTTGAAAATTGAAATTGGAAAGATAGGGGTTTCACCTTTACCAAGTCCATTGCTGGTTGCTTCAAGTAAGCTTTTAGAAACTAACCGTCCTGAAGGAGTCGTATCGGTACCAAAATTAATAGAAGTAAACGGCACTTGAGCTCCCGCTCTAGAGTGCATTGTATTTAAATTGTGGACAAAACCTTCCATGGCTTGTAAAGTTTCTTTTTCTACGTCCGCATTAGAAGTTTCTATGATTTCCTTTGGCCATTTGGCTTTTTCTAATTTTTTGTCGTCACCATATTTTATGTCGTCTTTTACATCGAGTGCGAGTTTTTTACCTGTAAATTTATTGTATTTATCCAGGTTCCTTTTTAGTGCCTTTCGGAATGATTTATCTACACCTGGAGCCATCGCGTAATCAAAATTAGGAATAGATTGTCCGCCGTGTTGTTCATTTTGATTAGCCTGAAGCATAATTGCTGCTAGCGCACCATATGAACTGATTGAATTTGGCGTTCTGAGATGACCATGTCCAGTATTGAAGCCACCGTTCTCAAATAATACGAATGGATCAGACTGGCAGCATGTTAATGTGCCAGTAGCATAAAAATCAAGATCGTGAATATGTATATCCCCACAATCATGTGCAGCGGCAATATCGGGTCTAATTAAGAGGGTCTTTGCGAAAACTTTAGATCCCTCAGCTCCAAATTGAAGCATTTTTCCCATAGCCGAATCACCATCAACATTGGCGTTCGAACGTTTTACATCTGAGTCTTCCGCTGCGTCTGCATGAGAAATCGTACGATAAATCATCATTAAATCAGATTTAGCTTCGCGCCTTCTTGAGCGTTCCTGCCTGTATTGTATGTATGCTCTTGCGGTGCGCTTGAAAGAAGATTCCATCAAAACTTCTTCAACGATATCTTGAATTTGTTCAACATTTGGAGTACGTGCAGTAATTTTCTCTTCTGCTTTCTGTAAAACCTTTTGCGCAAGAGCTTTTGCGCGATCGGCCTTAAATTCTTCTGTAGCAAGTCCAGCTTTAGTGATGGCATCGATTATTTTGTCAGGGTTAAATTTTACAATTTTTCCATCCCGCTTAACTATCCTTTTGAACATAATCAAAATACCTCCTTCGCGTATTTTAGTTGTTTTGTATATGACCTTCTGTAGAATCCTCCAGCGAGATGGTGATATTTTTCGCTTTGACCCTACATTTAGCGTCTTACAAAAAGTATACAACACTAAATATGGATTTACAAGCTTTTTATGCTAATTTTTGTAAAAATTACAACGAATAATTTATAAATTGTTTAATAAACTTATAGAGGGCTCACACCGAGCGAAGCGAGATCCGACGCCCTACTTTTGAATTTTTGAATTCTTCACAAAAAAAATGGTGGGTCTTAGAGGGCTCGAACCTCTGACCTCGGCAATGTGAATGCCGCGCTCTAGCCAACTGAGCTAAAAACCCATGTTATGGTATAATTAATTATATCATGGATTTACAAAAATACGAAACAGAGTTACAAGATATTGAAAAGTTTTTATCTAAGCCAGACGCTTATAGCGACCCAGATTTTGCTACTAAGTCGAAACGCGCAAATGTTCTTCGCTTGATAATCGATTTAAATCAAAAAATAAAACGAATGTCTGCCAGTCTTAAAGAAGCTGAATTATTGATAAATGATCCTGAATTAGGTGAAATCGCAAAAGAAGATATTGAAAATCTAAAATCTCAAATAGCAACTGCAAAAGATGAGTTAGAAGAGTTGCTGATCCCGCATGATCCCGCTGACGACAAGCCGGCCTTGATTGAAATTCGAGCTGGCGCTGGTGGCGATGAAGCGAGCCTTTTTGCCGGTGAGCTTTATCGAATGTATCAAAAATATGCCGAAAATCATAATCTAAAAGCTGAACTTATTTCTGAAAACCAGAACGAAGCTGGTGGCATTAAAGAAGTTATTTTTAAAATCAGTGGCGAGAACGCCTATGGTCTACTCAAGTTTGAAGGCGGCGTGCATCGAGTTCAACGCGTGCCAGTTACTGAGTCTCAAGGACGAATCCATACTTCAACAGTGACTGTAGCAGTTCTTCCAGAGGCTTCCGAGCAAGATCTTGAAATTAAGCCCGAAGACTTGCGTATAGATATTTATCGTTCTGGTGGCCATGGTGGTCAAGGTGTTAACACAACCGATTCGGCTGTTCGTATTACACATCTTCCCACTGGTATCGTAGTAGCAATGCAAGATGAACGCTCTCAACAACAAAACCGAGTTAAAGCCATGAACGTATTACGTACGCGTCTTCTCGAAAAGAAAAAAGAAGAAGAACGCGAAAAGGCTTCTGAAGCCCGCAAATCTCTAATCGGAACAGGTGATCGTAGCGAAAAAATTCGTACATATAATTTTCCTCAAGATCGCATCACTGACCACCGCATCCATTATTCAAGGTCAAATATTGCAACCGCAATGAACGGAGATATTGACGACTTAATACATGAACTAACTAAAAATGAGCGCGCTCTTACCCAAAGCATATAAAGTAGGCTTACAGGATTTTTATGGACGTGATTTTTTGGTGACTCCTAGCGTGTTAATTCCTCGTCCAGAGACAGAACAGATAATAGATGCTGTCCTTAACCTCGTTGGTAAACCCTATCTTCCAGGTGTTAAGGCTTCTACAGCTAAAATCGATCCAAAAGGCCTTAAAATTCTTGATGTTGGTACGGGCTCTGGTTGCGTTGCGATCACCCTTCAATTAGAGATTCCCGAAGCGAATTTATCAGCAATCGATATTTCTCGTCCAGCGATTAAAATAGCACAAAAAAACGCCATTAAGTATGGCGTCTCTATAAATTTTATTATATCAAATTTACTTAAAAATGTCAAGTTTACCCCCGATATAATTGTCGCAAATTTACCTTATGTTGATCGCGACTGGTCATGGTTAGATTTAAAATCGCTTGCCGCTGAACCGCCTAGTGCTCTTTTTGCGAATAACCATGGCTTAGAATTGATTTTTAAACTCATAGAGCAAGCTTTTGAGCACAAAGTTAAATATCTCTTCCTTGAATCTGACCCTTGTCAACACGCCAGGATTATAGATTTTGCTTTACAAAATAATTATCACCACATCGAAACTAGGGGTTTTGTTATTGGTTTTTATAACCCTCAAGCTTAACGTTGATAGCTATTTCCTTCCCTTCGCGCACAACAACAAGTTGTACCGTGTCACCAGCTTTATATTCCCCAATAATCGAAGAAAGAGACCCAGCTGTACCTATTTTGACCCCATTAATAGCTACAACAATATCCTTATCTTTAAGACCAGCTTTACTTGCTGGAGAGTTGCTCACGATTGCTGAATAATTAGAAGAGCTATACAGATAGGCTCCAGTTGTAATTGGCAAATTATAGGCTTTTGCTACCTCGGGTGTAATTTCGATACTATAAACACCTAAATATGCCCTGGAAGCTTCACCAGTTTCAATCAATTGTTTTAACATTCCTTTTACGCTCGAAATTGGAATAGCAAAACCCATGTTTTCTGCTGTCGTGGATGTAGCAGTATTAATACCGATAACTTCACCAGCCGCATTAACAAGTGGGCCACCTGAATTCCCAGAATTAATAGC
>AUXO011212683.1_pt1 | contig 11181 bp, 10 predicted proteins | sample 768731 | NCBI WGS metagenome assembly AUXO01 (sample SAMN02715735, study PRJNA202380) | gut metagenome | biome: sheep rumen | host: Ovis aries | place: New Zealand: Palmerston North | reverse complement strand
GACTTATAATTTCCGGGTAATCCTGCAAATACATATACAGAACCTGCAACATATCCGGGAGACAATAACATGTTCAGACCTCGTATTCCCGTGAGTATAACATTCTTGGAATCACGAACATCTTGGGTTTGTGCAACCAACATCTGCATTTGTTCTATATTATTAGAATCAAATGTATGTGCCGTATCATGAACAAGAATCGAATTATAATCGGCAACTATTCCAGATGCCATCTCATATAATGATTCTACCATTCCATGAATATTAACCTGGTCAGATACATCATCCGACAGCATATCGAAAGACTGAATGAACGAGTCTCTTCGTTTCAACAGTTTTGACCATTTTACATAGTCTGCGACTATGCTCAATAACTGTTTCACTTCAGACTCATTTCGAATAGTTATATCATTCATTCTCTTTTCGATATTATCGATTATCTCTTCATCTTCCTCTTCATCTTTCATGGTTTCGATGATAAGAGTTATCGATGTAATCGATCTATCAATGTATGAGATTATTCTATTTATACACAAACAATCAAGAGACTTGGATGGGTACGTAAGTACTGTCTTTTGAATGATTGCAACATTTGTACTTGAACGGAACTTTCTATCTGGATTACATAATACAGATAACATATCCCTGTATAATACTTGCCTTAATGCCTTCAATCAGCACACCCCCGTTACAAAAGTATTCTTCAGTAATCGGGTTATCGAATTTTATACTGTCCGGAATCTCCCTGTGAAGGCATCAGTGCCGCATCGAATATGAGTGATCTTGAAGTCAGTAAGTAATTGATTATGGATAATGCCGCAATAATTACTTCTACATCGTACTGTGCAGATGTACACAGATCATCGATTGATACGAACCTTTCAGTTATGATATCGAATGATAAGTATTTATCATCGAGCTCTTCGATTATTTCATCTGCCGCATTCGCTGTATCAAGTGTAGCACCATGTTTAGAACGATATATCATGTTGAAGAGTTCTCTTATGGAATTATACATTGCTCCCATAACATCGTCAGGAATCTCTTCATGTGCATCACCAATCTGGATAATCTTTCTGGCACCATACTGGAGTAAGTTTGGAACTACACCAGTCTTGGTTGCTGATTCGATGATACGAATAGCATCATCAACCTTATCACCCAGAAATGCAGCTTCCATATCAGAATCACAATAGATTGTCAGCTTAGTTTCATTTGAACGAAGTGACAAGTCTTTGATTCTGCGATTGTATACATTGATTTCACCAAAGTTCAAATCAGGACGCTTGTTCATCTCATCCTTGAGTCTTAAGATATAATCTCTGGGTGGTTCCAAATCATAGAAGCACAGACAGTTCTCCTGATATACAGACATCTTTGCAGTTATGATAGTTGAATGGTCGATTGGTCCAGTTGTTATAACTGAATGAGGATTTGTTTTCAGTATAGCACAAAGGTCTTCGAGAATGTATCTATCATGACCAGTATACAGTGTAAAGTATATTGTATTCTTCTTACCCTGCATACGACGCTTTGTGAGATATTCTCTCAAATCAGTATCTAAGAAATCTTTATTGAGAGAACGAACCAACAGAACGATCGGAGTTTCATAATCATAATCCTGTACAAGATTATGCCAATCCTGACGAGTAAACTTGTGATCATATATGATAATCTTCATTTCAGTAGGAACCTGGAGATTGATACTATCCGCAGTTTCCATATCAACATTCAGACGGAAGTCTCCGGGGAGATAATCAATCTCATATCCATGACGAGATTCATCATCTCTACCACCATCGATCTCAGTGAAAGGAACAACAGTTCTGCATGAAGAGATAACTCCATTCGAATCAAACTGAGGATCGAAAGCTTTCATCAAAGCTTCGGTAAGTTCAGTATCAAAGTTTCCCGATACTGTTATCAGTTTATCGAATCTCTCCTTGGTTAACGGTTGAACCATTTCATCTTTGCTGAAATCTATCTTCTTGAGTTCAGTCTCGATGGTTTTCAGATACTCAAACAGATTTCTCTTCTCATCCGGAGTTTGGCATATGTTGACTAAACGTTTGTACATCTCATTTGCCAACAGGATACACGAAGTTGTTCCATCACCAACTTTACGGTTTACCTTTGTTGAGATATCCTTCAGGATGCAGTATACCATATGCTTATAAGTGTTACCGAACTTAAGTCTCTGAATAACATTATAACCATCTTTGGTTGTTGCGTTTGAACCGGTGTTTGATGTGATTAATGATGGAGCACCATACGGGCCATATGTGTTTACGATTGTATCACACATTGTCTCAAATGTATCACGCACCAGACGAGTGAAATCCTTTTCTGGTATAACGTTTACGGTCTTATCGTGTGAATACTGGGTGTAATCATACACTCTATCAAATTCTGGGACATCATTCATTTTTATTTACCTCGCTTTTATTATTTTCTTTTAAAGTGGCACGGACTTCTTCAGCAGTTAGATTCAAAAATCCGACACCTATCTTCACTTCATCTTGGCGTTTGTAATAATCATCAATTATATCGAAATTACAAATTACCCGTTGAAGATCTTCACTTAAGAGATTATGAATAGCACACAAGATACCTTGGCATTCTTTTATATGATATGCATAATTCATCAAACAGTTGCTCAATATTCCCAAATGAGGTGTGATGTAATTCATGAAATCTATTTCATTATTAATATCAGGCACTTTTCCATTTGTTACTTTGACAACGGCTTCCTGAAAGTTTGCCGTATCACGCATGATTGTGTTATGCAAACGAACAAAGCTATTCATCAGATTATTTCCATTAACTACTTTTGATGGTAATGCATACTTTGAATGAATATAGATATCCAACATGCTATGAGTCTCTGCTTCTATTGTGAGAATCTTTTCATATCTCTCAGGAATGAGTCTAAACATTGTTTGACCATCCCTGCATTCTGAAAACTCTTTAAGCATGCTTTTAAGAGTTCCACTATTCTGATTTAGCTTTATATCAAACAAAAGCACAAGACTTTTGAAAGCATCACATTCCTGTTTATCTTTTCTACGGTTCAGGAACCGTTTTAGTTTTGACATTTCATATCACCCCACTTCTACAATCTTTACATTTAAACTGTTCTTCAACAACGTATACTTTTCTCTCAAAGACATTGGGATATTCTTATTGTGTATATAAGTAATATCCTTGAATCTATGATAAGAAGCTTCCTTGATACTCAGTATGTTTCCCGCAGTAACAGTAACATCAGATTTCTCAAACAGATGTTGTTGGTCATATGTCACTGTCATTCCATATACAAACTTGGAATTATGCATAACAAACTTTGGTGAAATTCGATTGTTGTTTATCAACGTAACCAGACTGTTTCGTGTTATCGCCGTTGGATTAATTACATTATCAGCACCATTGATATGTCTATCATCTGTAACAAGAAACTTTTGATTCTTACGTATTGTATTCGAAATCTGTTTGTTCTTGATTTCAGATACTATCTCCGGGTCATTGCATATATGCTGAGAATTATCTATTCTACCATATGACCTTTTAGACAGACGAACTTTATCAACTCCTCCACGTATACGATTATCAATACCTAAGTTTGTAGCTCCAACGATATGTCGAGTATATCCTATAAGTGGAGATTGCTTAGTTAATGAATCAACAATAGTGCCATATCCTGCAAATCGTTCACCATCGATTTCATATGGATCGAACATTATAACGATTTTGCAATTTGTATTGGCTTTGATATCGTTCAACACAACATCCGGTATCAGATTAGCATGCCGAATTATGATTAATCTTATTCCGGTAACACGTCTCAAATCAAGTTCAGCTTTTGTTGTGTATGTAATTGGATTCCACGATTTCTTGAATACATCTATCTCTCTATCCGGGATTGCTTTGATATCATACAAGTCCTCATAATATACATACATCGCTGGTCCACCCATCAAACATATGTAATCCTGACATCCTTCTATGATAAGAATTCTATCTGTCACAGAATATGTCTTGGCTAATGCAGAAATGTACTTCAATAACTCGCATCCGATAATCTCCCCAGCATAGAAAACTTGCCTATCAGAATGAAGGAAGTCATCGAATCCATCACACATCTGGTCGATTGTTAATATTGGATAAAGTTTATCCATTAAAATTCACCACGTTTCGAAGAAAGTTTGTTTGGACTGAAGGGGCGGGTTGCCCCGCCCCTCTAATCCATGTTAAGTTGTAAAGAATATCAATTACCTGAATACACGGTCGAGGTCGATATTGGTTACGCCGCCATAGCGTCTCTTATCGCCTACCAGTGCGCAGAACCAAGCGAAGTCTTCTGCGTGACGCATCTTTCTGTAGTCGCCCTCGGGGAATGCGACCTGCTGAATTTCATATGATGCATCGCTGCCGTCTTCTAACTGCCACTTGTTGGTGTTCGGGTTCTTCAGCATTTCACCGATTACCTTTTCTGCACGAACATAGATGCCGAACAGATTCTGAGTCTCATCCCATACGAAATCGGAACCGCCTCTGATGATCTCATCAAGACGGGGCTCAGTAATACCTCTGGACATATAAAGCTCACGAAGACTGGGGTCTTTCTTTACCTTGATGATGTCCTTAGGATATCTGAACTTATCGATCTCCTTTACGAATGACTCTCTGAACTTGTTGCCTGCACCATTGTCCAGAAGAATTCTCTCTGCCGGAGTAAGGTCAGCCGCATCTTTCTTGGTAAGGATGTCATCGGGGTTGAATCCGAGTCTCATTCTTACATAAGAACGATTCGGGTTAGGTGCCAGCCACACACGGAAGTCAACAGTTACTCTGAAACCGAAGACTTCGTTCTCGAGATAATTGATGACGTCTGAGGGATAAATGTCGTAATACTCAACATTTCTCTTCTCGATATTTGCATTGTTTGCCATTGAAATTTCCTCCTAATAGTTAATTTTGTAACAATGAGTATATGCTCAGAATATTTATAATAGCTTTTGATTTTGGAAGAAGTTCATTATACAGTTTGCCATATAAATTGTATGACATGTAATTTATCATTCCATCAGGAATATCATCTTCTTCTGTCATCTCATGAAGCTTCTGGTCAAGTTCTGTTTTGTTGTACTTGTCAAAGAATGCTTCAATGTATGATATGGAGAGGCTGTCAAACCTCTCCACTTTGTTAGCTAAGTTCGAGCATATGTTGTAGCATATTGTCTGATATTCTGGTGGGACAGCAAGTGTATTGCTATCCGTCTCGAGATTAGATAAATCTATCTCGCTCGTAAGATTCTCACAGAACTGAGCAAACGATTTCATTATCTATATCCTCCACCAATTCGGTGATCAAACGGGTCATCATTCTTATTATAAGATGGATTCGAGAATCCCGATGAACCCGATGCCGGATATTTACCATAACTCTCGGATGTGAAGCCTGCTGATGCTCCACTGCAAGACTGGTAGTCATTACCCCAACCATTTGCATATCCCGGATTGGAATATCCGGGATTTGAATATCCGGGATTGGTATATCCAGGAGATGAGTAATAATTGGGATTACCACTAAAATATCCCTGATTATTATAACCCGGATTCTGTTGCTGAGGCGGTGGGTTGAAGTAACCCTGATTCTGGTATCCGTTCGGCTGCTGGTTATAACCATAACCCTGATTGTTAGGATACTGCTGTGCATATCCCATATTTCTACGAGACTGCGGGTCATTCATCGGATTGAAGTATCCTGAGTTGTTGATACTCTGCGGATCCGAGAATGCGTTTGAAAGAGCTCTGCCGACATTAATAGCTCCTTCGGTGACATCGAATAAACGATCTAATGAGATTGAGTCGTTCATTTGAGTTCCTCCTTTTTAAAATATTTTTTATAATTAAATGCCAAGATGATTCAAATATTTATTTGTGTACACCAACCATCTTATGCACATAATTAACTAAGATAGTTGCGTTAAGCTAAAGAATAATTTGCGTTTATAACAGTATGCGTATTCCCATAATAATTGGGACTCGGACAATCACCTGCAATACATTTTTCATATATTCTCTTTAAGAAATTATAGAAAGATTCACCATTATATCTCTTATATTCATTGAGATATTTATTATATGAAATCATTGCAATTTGAGATGGTAAGAATATCTTACATCTGTTATCTTTTACTTCCTGGAATCTCATATTCAATTCCCTAATGAAGCAATCGATTGCATTTGATGGAACTCTTCCTTGATGGATGTCCCATTCAATATCCTGAATAGCCTTTTCATATTCTACAGAATCATTCTCTATGGTTTTCTTCAGTATGATTGTATCCATTAAACTGATATCGAAATTATACTTATAACCTGTGAACTGATTACGATAATCAAATTTTGACATATAACCCAACCTTGTTTTTACTGGTACAAAATTATCGGGAAGATCAATCTTGGTATAATTCGAAAGCTGATCCTGTTTAAACTCGCACATATCAAACAGCCTACTGTTTGGATTATTTGGATTAATCCATTTCGGATCAATAGTCACTGTTCCATATGGTGCAGCCTTTACAGGAATGATGTTCTTGTTACCAAAGTCAACCGAATATACATATGGATCCGGTTCTGTTGATAACGGTATTGGTCCATAACCCGGATTCTGTATGGGTCTTGGTCCTGGTAAACAACCACCATAGTTCGGTACTGTGGGTGTAGGTCCAGGACCAAATCCATTACGAACACGGCCATCGTTTATGATTACAGGCTGAGGACCTGCATGATTGATGGCTCGTTGTACCGCCGCCGAATACATTCGTTCACGGTTTATTCGTTCTACTTCTCGTTCTTCATGTGATCTATGACCAATAGAACCAAGGAAGTTAAATATGCCTTTGAAAATGCCAACAATGAATTTGCCAACGGCTTTTAAACCGCGGCCAATCATTTCAAAGAATGCTAACATTCTAAAACCTTCTTTCATAAAATTGTTTATAACGATATCCCCGAGACATCATTATTTCAAATGAAATATATAAATATATAAAATAAAATTATTTATTCCCGGGCCGAAGCCCGGGATTATAACTTTCTTTTGTTTTTATTTTTATTTATTTTTCTGAATTCTCAGAGATGAAGTTTTCAACTATTTCCGTTGTATCAACATATCGTCTTTCGAAATATGTACTATGTGTATTCGGGGTTGTTTTGAATACTTCGATTATCAATACAGGAAGATGCTTATGAATCTTAACTGATTCTATTATGGTATCACCTTGATTGATTGCAGTGTTTAATGTAACCAATTCATTCGGAGTATTGAGAATCAAATTGTTTGGAACATATACACGATAGAAGTCATATGTGGTTGAAGATGAATCTTTGTAATCGATTATCTTAGAACACAATACTTTGGAATATTTGGTGTATTCGAGTATTGGTTCGAAAGCTTCCTTCTTGTCAATTGATTCATATATATCCAATGGACGGAACATCTCCATGAATGCAACTTCCAATGATTGAGCGTGCAATGATTCAGATGATATATCTTTATTGGTATCTTCTCCGGGTGAACCAATCGGATTTATGAGATTCTTGAACATCTCGTATATGTCATCGACTGATACTGTTTTCAACCAATCTTCCTTTAAAAGTGTTGGAGAGCATCGAGTGATCAGCATAATCACTTCACTCAAATTGATTGGGAATCTCATTCCAACATCTTCATCCATACCAAACGATGTATCATACCTTCTCAAGTATTTGCATAAGAAAGTTTTGATACCAACAGCATCCATCAAAGATATATCAGATACTTGAATTCTGAATGTTATCTGCTCTTCAATGTATTGTGATCTATATCCAGTTTCCAGTATTTTTGAATACATTGGTACATATGGATTATTTGCCGATGGACCAAATATAACTTTTAATTTCATGATAAACCTCCTGCTCATTAAAAAGATATTTTAATGTAATAAAGTATAATAGTATAAAAATTACGCATCGATAATTTTTATATACTCAAATAAAGTATATAAATATATAAAATAATTTATGAAAGAGAGGTAGATAATATATGGCTATATTGATTCCCGGATATAATAATGATACATCAACCGAGTCCATGTATCAAGCATCTCCATTATTGCATAATTATTCACCACGATTATTGGGTGCTCCTCCACAGTTAACCTCATTGAACGATATGCGACTGTTAAGTGCAAATGATACAATGGAAGGACCAGTTGGTGATTACTATTTGAACAAGATCCTTCGCGATGCTCAAATTGCAAACTTCGTTGTCGGTCGTGCAATCTTTACAGGAGGAATGAGTTCTTTAGCAAATGCAATTCGTGTATGTGGTCAATATGCATATGCTTTATCTAAATATGATATATACGCAGCAAATGGTAATGAGTCATCGTCCCAGATATCCAATCGAAATGCATATTCAGAAGCATTAACGCAAATGAATCTCGAAGCATATAAGAATGCATTGAATACCGGAGATGAAGGTGATGATAAATTCAATGCAAAAGAACAGTATTCAACCGATGGTTCAGGTTCAGGTTTAACCAATATCGATGATGGCGTCGGAATATACAAACTTCCCGAATCACAAACAAACTTAATCAAATCAATCACTAATATACTTGATGCTGGTGGAAATGGTGGTGCTGCAGGAGGAACATTGTATTCGATGTTACTCACATCATTATCTGTTCAGCAACCATTCTACACATTCGAATCAGATTGGAAGACATATATAAACAACGTAAAGATGATGATAAACACTGCAGTCATCATGCTTGGTTTACAGAAAGCTTGCGTTCGTATTGGAGACAATTATTATCCAATTGGATTGAATGTAAAAGAATCTCCAGAAACAGATTGTTGGGCAAATTATCGATACATTACTCCGAGTGCTGGACTGGGTGATGTAACTGCAATTGATTCTCAAACCGGAGATACAACGCAATATGTTTCATTTATGGTAAATGCTCCTGCATCTATAGCTGAATCATATACGAACACAGTTGGACCTTCCCAGATATATGCGAATATCATCAATCAAGGTTCATCTATCGGAAACGAGATTGCATTCTTGACAAATACATCAAAAAATAAAATTGATGATGCTGTTATATCATTGGCTGGTAAAGCAACCAACATTGCTGAAAAGATTGTTGGTTCTCTTACAGCTGGAACTGGTAGATTCTCTGCGGCTATCTTGGGTAGTATGTCTCGTTCGTTTACTGGTGACCATACAATCTATCCAGAGATATTCCAGTCCAGTACAACAGCACAATCGGTATCATTCACAATAAATCTGAATGCTTCTGGTGGTGATCCATATTCATATCTCGTGGATATTCTTGTTCCAATGTTTTATATGTTTGGAATGGCTTTACCTCGTTTATCCAAGAACAATGCTTCAGCATATTCATATCCACCAATCATACAGTGTAACATTCCTGGATTGTGGGGAACACGTTTGGGAATGGTTACTGGATTATCAATCACAAAGAATCCTTCTGGTACTCAAGCATCTGTTAATGGATGGCCAACATCAGTATCAATGAATGTTACAATAACTGACCTTCAGCATGTACTGATGACTTCTCCAATGGATGAAGTATCTACATTCTTAAACAACAACACAATGTTTGATTACATTGCTCAATGTTGTGGTGTTGATAAGTATCGTGTAAATGGTTCAATTCGTCAAGTATCCAAACTTACACTTGCTGCATCATTTGCCAATAATATTCTTGAGAATATTGGTGATGCCGCATTAACAGATTTACATGGACTTGGAAACAAACTATCCGGCGTTTACAGATTATAAAAAATTATGTACGGGGGCTTTCGCCCCCGTATGATTATAATGAATTCGTCATGAACATTTGATGCAATTGCAATGATATAGCATTTGGATCAAATGTTGATAACAGTTCCGACATCGATATTGCATCTTCGAGTGGAATGTTTATCGGTTGGGATGATGTGGTATCGCTGGTTATGATGACTCCAGGTTGTGTTTGTTCACCATTGGGTCCATCCCATATACCTGGGATTATCGTCATTCCCATACTCGATTCCAGTTTGGAATGTTTAAACTGTTCTAATTCAATCTCGGATATATTGAATTCCGGTGAACCTATACCTGGATACAGCTTATACAAATCCTCGGATATCGATTTCAATGTGTTCACCAATAACTTTCTGAACGCATAGAAATGTTGCTGGGGAACAAACACTGATTGAAGTATGTCAGGATGATTCTTATCAAAAATTCTTATTGATAAAGCATAATCCGGTGAGTATGATATATATGCATTTGGCTTTACAAAAACACTCTTAAACTTTGCATCGGGTTCATTTGTCATATTATATGTAAATGTCATTTCTAATCTTTTATCTATATTTCCCCGATATAATTTTTGATATATTTTCATCTAAAACTCCTCATTTATTTTTATTCTTTTTCTTATTCTCCTTCTCTTCAAGTTCTGCCTGTGTAACAACCTTAGTTCCTCTGTTTGGTGTATAAGTCATATCGATTGTTGAATGCGTTGTTAAGTTATCAAGAATCTGATTGTATTCCTCAAGGTTCTTTGCATTAAATGTTAATGCTTTCGAACCGGGGAATTCAGCATCTATAAACTTATACAGTTCGAACTTAATCGAAGGATACTTATTTACATCTATCTTCTGCATGTCTGATAAGTCAGCATGTGGAGATATCATTCCTGTCTGACCTACATCTTTCGATGTTGCAAACAGATCGATGTATCCAATGAAACTTGGTGCAAGCTGTCTGTGTGCATTCGATATTCTTCTCTTATCAGTGTTTCCGAGAGAATTAGGCCCAGCCGTAGTATACTTGAGATTCTCGCAGAAGTCGAAATCATTTGCAAAGTCGATTGATTGTACAATCTCAACCTTGTGAAGATTATTCAGAATGAGTCTTGACTTCATCTTTGTCTTCGGCTCCAAGTCTGATAACTTCAACAATGAACCAAACTTGAATAATCCTTTTAACTTTGCGGATATCTCCGCAGTTACAATTGTTGCAATTGCTTCATTCAAACGGAAACGTTTATTCTCCGCACAGAAGATATCAACTTTATCAAAGTTTGATTGAAGTATATACTTCAAGAATGT
>AUXO016641010.1_pt1 | contig 11182 bp, 11 predicted proteins | sample 768731 | NCBI WGS metagenome assembly AUXO01 (sample SAMN02715735, study PRJNA202380) | gut metagenome | biome: sheep rumen | host: Ovis aries | place: New Zealand: Palmerston North | reverse complement strand
TCCAAAAAGTCTCCCCCGGGGAACTTTTAACCCCAAAAGGCGATGCTAGAGGGGTGTATGATTTTTAGACCCCTCCCCCGGTCTGTTTTAAGGCCTCTCCAAGCCCATTTTAAGCCATCTCCGGCAAGGAAACAGCTCAAAACAGGCGTGAAAAGACCAGAAAGAGGAGGAATATTATGAAAATGAGTCTTGCAAATCTCAAAACATCAATAACTTATGGCTATGATTAGAAAGTTGGTAGGTATATTTTCAGTTAACATTAGCCCATATCGAAACATCAATAACTTAATTACGATTAAGGACAAGCAATAAGCTATAGTATAAGCTAACAAACAGAATGTAACCTCAAAACATCAATAAATTAACGTTCAGATTCTGGTAAACTTCTATAAGTTTCGTTAGCAATGCGTATAACTTCATCAGCATTAGACTCAAACAGTCTATAATGTCGACCGAAAGGATTGAAGTCAATCAAACGATCCATAGCAAGCTCTGCTTCATAGTCATATTCTTCGTCATCCATAAGGACGGATGCTTCACTAAAGTATGCCCATAAGCCAAGAGTGTTATACCCATGCATTAAGTCATACTCAAGCCATTCACCTTCATGAGTAAAAGGATTAAAAGGGTTATCTAAAGTAGTAGGCCAGCTTTGTTCCATTTGCATTCACCACCTTTCTAATGGATTTGTGTAAAGTTAAAGCGACTACTAGAAACATCAATAGAACCATATTAAGCCTGGAAGCAGAGGGTATTTAATGACTTTATAGTAGCCGCCTAAAACATCAATAAATTAGAGTCAAACAATAAGCTACATAAACAGTATTATATTGAAAGGCACTAAGTACTAAGTCAGAACATCAATAGTTTGAATAAGGGGTATACATGATAAACATAAGGAGAAATCAGAACTTAATACAAAGTGCCATTCAAAACATCAATAAATAACATAATAAGATTACTCACCAGCAATCTCTTTAACATACGACGCTGAAATATTAAACATCCTTGCAATCTGCTCTGGCTCAAGAGCACCAGCATTAACAAGATTCTTAATCTGAGCCTTATTAGCCGTAGATAGATGCTTAGTAGCCTTAGGAGTAAATTGCATCCTTACAGAAGTAACATCAGAATTCTCAAGAATCTTCTCAAGATGGGTCTTCTTAATAGCGCCGGCTTTAATTGCTTCAGCCTCATCTGCATCAATAGTTATGAGGGGCTTACGACTGTTAAGTCTAAGCCTTGCAGACACAATAGCCTGACCCTCAAGTTTCTTGCGTCTCTCCAAGGTCATATCGGGGTCTTCATATTTCTTAATTCTCATGGTTTCATGAGCCATACGCTGAGCCTGACGTTCGAGAGGCGCAGAAGATAATGCATCCGCAAGCTTTTTATTAATAGAAGCAACCTCTTTGGCATACTTCTTAGCAGCTTCAGGATTATAAGCCTGATCTTCAGTTCGAAGCCATTCTCGTCTTGCAGATTTAGCAAGTTCTTTCATGTCCGTAGCAAACTTCGCGGCAACTCGTTCCATCTCATGGCCAGGATATTCTTTACTGCCACCAGAAGTAAGCTTATAAGGATCAGTTGCTTCTGCCATTCTGGTAGACTTCTGCTGAACCTTTTCGGTTTTGGTATTCAAAACATCAATAGGTTTAACATACGTCCTAATAGGTTTATAGTTTTCATCATAGCGAAGATAATAGTCTTTACCATCAGAATCTTTATTAAGGAACACTCGACCCTCGGAACTGAGCTTCAACCCTCTTAGTCTTTCAGGAAGATCCTCATCGCCAACATATTTGCGAATCCTTTTATTTGTATTAGGGTCTTTCTCACCACTAAGGTAGTAAAATCGTTTTTCAGATTTGTCATATGTTAACTTGGCATGGGTTCCATTAGTTAACGTAACATCCGAGAGATCAAGCTTTGCAGAAGTAGTAGTTTTATCGGTATGCTTATAAACCTTATTACCTTCTTCATCGATAGATGTTTTAGAAGGACGCCAGATTTTACGTTCATCAACATCAACAGGTGATCGAGATCTTGAAATTATAGTTCCGGCACCAGTATGACCTTCACTATCTGCCTGATATTTAAGCTTCAAAGCTCTAATATCGCTTGCTAATTCGCTAGCTTTCCAGTTAAGTTCGTGCTTTTCAGCATCGACAACAACCATAGAATGCTTAACAGCTCGAACGACCTCGCTTTCAGAAGGCTGCTGAAAGCTCATATCTGTAATAAGGTTGGTAACCATACCCATTTGAAGGCCATGTGTTTGATGACTCATAGGTTTCATGCCGTCATACTTTGGAAATGACGTTTTTGTATCAAATCCTTTTAGCCCATCAAGTGTATCATGAGCAGTATTAACCTTTACTGTATCAGTAACGGGAATGACAGAAACAAAGTCGCCATCACAGTCAGCACCAGACATCTGATCAAGTCTATGTTTATTAACACAAACAGCGTCTTTAGCAGTAAGCGGAATAACACTTTGTGCAGGAGACCCAGTATTACGAACTGTAAGTAATGGTGACTCAAATTTGCCAGCAAATGGATATCTGACAAGCGCAACCTTAGTTCCATCAGGATAATTAGGCGCATACACCTCATTATCTCCAAGTGCCGGACAAGGCAAAAGAACATGTGTCATTTGACCTTTAAATGGTGCGGCATGAAGATCTACAGCAGCAGAATCACATTCATCAGCAAATTTTATCAATAAATTCTTACGAACAGTTGGGTTCTCACAAGTATGAATGCCTTCAAGTTCAAGCTTTTTAGCAGCAACCGCAAGATTTAGCTGACGATCAGCAGTAGCAACAGACTGCTTTGACCAATATTGAGACGATAAATTTCGATCAAATTTGGCCCAATCGCCTTCTTCACGTAAAACATGCAAAGATGATTCTCTCAAATTACCGTCTTTATCATAATACTGGTGCACAGTATCCATGATTTCTGATTTTTGGCTAACTGAAGCGCCAAAAGGGTTATCCCAGTCAACGCTAAGTTTACCATCTTTGCCAACAACGGTTTTCATCGGTTTGAGAACCTGTTTTGCATCAGGATCGTCTTTTACAAGAAGCGGTGTTCCTTCTTTCTTGTTGCTATGAACAATTATGTCAATACCAGGAGGCATGTTATCGCTGTTGACGGCCATACCTTTTATATAGTGGCTATCATCTACAGCCATACGAATCTGAGCATAGCTCTTATTGCCAAGCGATATGTCCGGAACGTTTCTCCTAAGTTCAATAAGTCCATCGCTTGGCGAATCGTATTCAACCTTGATCCTTGAAACATCAATAGACACAGGTTTGCCGCCCTTAATGCCAAGCTTAGAGACTTCGCCTTCTGGAGATATCACACGATTAGCAACAAGAGGGTTCTTAACATCATACTGATGCTCACGAAGATCTTGAAATGTATAGCCGGGTGGAATCATACACTCATATTCAGTCTGCGTCCCACTGCCGAACCGAGTGAGCTTGAGTTTATGCACAGAATAGCCTTCTTTTTTAAGCATTTCTACAGCGGTATCAAGCTTTCCCTTAGTTACGCCATAAGCAAGATGCGTACCTTTACTAATGTCAACATATTTGTTCTCATCAACAAAGTTTTTAAGCATCTTTGCTGTATTAGCAGCCTCAAATCGTTTAGACTCTTCACCCTTTTTAAGCCATTTGCCAACAGTATTATCAGCAACACCGAGACGACGTCCTATTTCAACATTAGACAAACCCTGCTCTTTCATGTCAAGGGCTTGCGAATATCTAATCTGATCACGTATAGCTCTGGCATGTGACAGCTTACGATCCATCACATCAGTAGACGGTTCACCGTTTCGGTTATACATTTTAAGACGCTCAGCAAGTTCGCTCCTTGAAGCATTAGGATACTTAGCCTTTAAGTTTGCAAATCTATCAAGAATATCCATAGAATGCTGAAAAGGATTCTTTCCAGATCCCCAAGGAAGCACACCCGAACCACGACCTGGCGGATTATCATCATGCCCACGACCTTCATGCATAATATAGTCATCGGCAATATCAATAAGTTTACTAAACAGCATCACAGTAACTCCCCTTTACTGAACTTACTATACAAGCTATCGAAGTGTATAATCGTATCCATGATGGTTCTAATATCCTGAGGATCGGGTTCATCCATAAGGACTTCGCCATTCTGATAAATCCTCAAATCTATAGAAATATCAAACGGATCAACGTGATTCTCAAGGCAGTAATAAGCCGAGTAAGTAAATAACTGCTCGATCTTAGCCGGGCGAGCTCCGGTTTTTAAATCAAAGATTCTGAGTATAGCCTTTCGATCGTCGAAAGCAACGGCATCAGCAGTACCAAAAAAGCCATCCGAATATCCAAGTCTCGTTTCTGGAGACATGAAGAAAGGGATGGCATCATTGACATACGCTTTTACTGTGTTAAAGACTTCTTTTGGTATGAACTTCATGTCGTTAAGAAGCTCTTCACCAAACTCAGAAAGTCCATATCTGTTATCATAGTATTTCCGATACATCTCGGTCTTAATACTTTTAGCAGCATCTCTAATACCGCTAACAGTTTGACCAAGAGTAATCTGTATAGCAGCCCACTCATGAATCTCAGTACCAAGTTGGGCTCGATTCTTATTTTTCAATGACTCTATATACTGGGCATCAGTATAGTTGAGCCATGAAGGGCGACTTGCAGGAAACAAGGCGTGATCATCTCGAAACTTCAAATTTCTTATCGAGTTCATTGAGTATATCCTCCTTATTCTCTGGATAAATAAACGCCGCGTAAGACATCTCATTCATCTTAGCGACATTTCTGGGTTGATTAGGTCTACCACCAGATTTACCAGCCATAGCTGATTTGGCAGTAGATGCATCTTTTTTAACTTCAAGAGCTGCCCATTTATCCTTGTAGAGAATTGTAAGGTCTGGAATACCCTGGTTCATTGTAGGATCATTCTTCAGAACATAACATCCTGGATAGCGATCCTTAATCTCCTTTTTAAGTTTGCGTTGAAATTCATTTTCAAGCATCATGAACCTCCTGACTACAAAAATAAAAAGAGGTTGAAAACATAAGCGATTTCATCGAGTATGTTCCCTTCCTCTCTATTATAGCAGCTGGAATTTGTGCGAGTTACTGATTACATTGGTTTGCCAACCTCGCGTGTTAAAGCTTCTCTAAACATGTGCGAAGCACAACTAAAACAAAGATTATAAGGCAGATCGGCAGCGATGCCATATTCTCTCCATGTCCAATCACCAAACAACGCTAGATCAATGTCCTGCATATGTCCGTTACAAACGGCACACGTATCAGCCGGATAAGAATCAAGTTTTTTAAACGGTACCCAAATGATGCGGCCATCAACATACACAGGATATTTATTTTGTTTACCAGTTTTCTTGTCATGCTTAGCATTATAAGAAATTATGAAATCAGTAACTACAATTTTATTACGTTTCTTAAATAACCCCATAAGCACACCTCCCTTGAAATATCAATTACGAATATTATACAGGGAGTATAAAGCGAGGTCAATTACTAAGAAACTTCTCTTTGTTGAAATCCTCCTTCTTCTTAAGAGCAGCTTCAATGGCTCTATCTATTGGTGCCATACTTCTCAATTTGTAATAGTACAAATCCTTGAATGGCGTATTGCGTCGATCGATACGACCCTCAGCCTGGAAAGTCTGACGATAACTGTAAGACATCGAATAGAATATCAATGTATCGGTGTCAATACAGTTCCAACCTTCGCATCCGGCGATATACTGTACGAGATACGCCCATCGTTCAGTCTGTGGTATTCCAGTATGAACCTGACCATTCCATTCTCCAGTATCAACTCCGAGTTGTTCTTTAAAAAGCCATCTGAGTCTATCAAGTTCGTAGGTGTAATTGTAAAAGATGATAACTCTGGGATGCTCTTCAAATATTTCACGAACTGCACTAATTCTGCTGGGGTCATCGTTAACCGCCTTTCTCAATACGTACAATAATTTTCCGGTTTCCTCTATAGGCTCATTGTCATATGGGTCCCATCGTTCCTTAAATATCAAACGGTATAGATCTCGGTCATAGCGGCAAGTGACATTCTGATGATGTTTCTCAGCTGTCTTAATCATAGAAGACACCATAGTAACTGTTATGTCGCGTTTATGCTTCAAAAGTATACCTTCATTCATATACCCTTCGATCTTCTCGTACTTACTAAACCTGGCGAAGACGCAATGCTGTCGCTTAAAGTCAGTCTTATTCTTATAGAACCCATTAGCAATGAACACAGGGGCATAGTCAATCCATTTGTCGCCAGGTGTGGCACTCAACAAAATCCATTTGTTCTTTCTTGCAATATCATAGAAAGACTTAACCCAAGGACCGGAGCCAGTAAGCCGCTGTTCATCAAAGATGAAGAATGATCCGAAAACCTTTCGATACTTTGTGATGTTATTCCAAGAGTCTATTGTGATGTTAACACCGAATTCTCCGTTATATCCACGAAACAGAATGAAATCGGCAAGCTCTCTGTCCCACTCAACGCCATCACGTTTCTTAGCAGTGGTGATTATGACCAGATCTCTTGGAGTACGCATCTTATGAAACGAGCCACGGCCATTAATCTTTACACCGCCCTGACATACACGAATATAGTAGTAAGCCAAAGCTGCTCGACTCTTGCCAGTACCAACATCAGCATGAAGTATAGACCCATTCTTAAGAGCGTTTACTGCTGTAATCTGCTGATCGTCTAATACTATGCCCATATTTCTTAACCTCCAAAGCTTTATCGTTAATAGACTTAATGATAAAGTCACTCTTAGTAATACCAAGAAACTCACAAATAGCAGAAAGCTTATGCAAATCAGACTCTGAAATCCGAATGCACAGCTTTCTGCTTCGTCCTTCTCTATAACTTCCAGATTTGGGACGACCAGTTCTTGGTTTGCCTTGACCAAGCATCAAATATCAGGAAGATTGGCCTCAACAATAGACGCAATACTCAACAAAACTGCGCCATGCAAGCCATTACTAAGAAAAAGATCTGAATGCATCTCACAAATTTTCCGAATGTCATCGAGCTTCTGCAAACACCTAAGCATCATGGCATAGTCATTAACGTTAACACAAATATCGCTACTGGCAGTTTCCATACTCAATCCCTCCAATCACAGAATATCAATTATTCGGCAAACGGCATGACTTCTTCAATGCTAGGCTCGTCATCATAATCGCCATACTTCTCTTCAAGATACGACTTATCGATGACTCCAGCATTCTGATCGGCAATAGCCCACACCTCATCTATAGCAGCGATATCAGGCTTGGAAGGATCATAGCTATTCGGGAACGTATGAAACTTAATGGCTATAGTAGACAAAGCTCTGCCATCGAACTCATCAAACTTGTCCAGCTTAAGCTGCTGATTGACGAACTTTCCTTCCATGTTTCGCTTCTTAAGCATAACCTTCGGTGAAATCCTGGGTTCTCCCTTAGCATTCAGAAGTACCTTGCCGGTCTTCTTGTCAGTAAGCACACGAGGATACGCTTTAAGCTTGAACGAATATCTGGTAATGGTTCCGGTAACCTCATCGTTCTCATCGCGCTCTTCATACTTGCATTCCTTTACAGCGCATCCAATAACATTCTGAATCGTATCACGAATCTCCTCATCATCGACGTACACAAGGATAACGCTCTCAGCTGCAAACTTCGGGTTGTCCTGAACGGCAGCAAGATTTTTAACACGAACATCGCTGTTCTTCCAAACACGGTCTTCCTTAATTTCATCAAGAATCCAGCCATCTCTAGTTTCGATAAGTTTCATAACAGTATCTCCTTTCATTCAAATATCAATCATGTTTCGTGGTATCGAACAGACGTTTAAACTGTTCTTCAGGCATGTTAGCCTTTACAATTGCAAGCATCGCCTCGTCCTTGCACAATGCAGCAACAATAGGAATGACGACACCGTTTAAATAGTCAACCGATGTACCAAGCTTACGAATAACACTATTCTGCATATCAATGATGTCATGCTGGTTCTCAATCACAGCAACAAGTGCTTCATTAACAGAAATCTGATCGTCGAAGTTATTAACTTTCTTAGACTTGCGCTTCCACTGATGCCATTTCTGGCTCCTAATTAAATCAACCATCGGATAGTATCTCCTCAATCTCAAAATCTAAATACTGCCGAGCTTTATACAAATCCTCCAGCAAACTGTCCTTGCGTCCGGCCCGAGCTATGTACTTAACAACGTTTCCCAAATTAAAATTGAGCCCCCAGTCATGAATGACTTTACGAGGCTCATACTTACGACCTTCAACATAATGCTTTGGCGCAGAAATTTTTAAATCGTCCACAGAGCACCTCCTTTCTACGAAATATCAAACGTCTCAAGCACATGCTTCTCTGGTACCTGTTTTGAAATGAAATAGTCGACGCCAAGCTCATCGTTTGTAGATGCACGAACAACACGGTCAATAAGATCCCTGACAGTATCAACCTTCTTCTGGTAGTATGAAATATCAATCGTATTAAGCGCATCGTTGATGTCAGCATCTTTAAATGTGGCCTTAAGGTCTTCACTCTCTAACCAACGGTATCCCTTAGAACCGGACGCCGCAGCATACTTGCCATCAGAGCCACGACGATACAGTATTCCACCACCAGTTCCAGGTCTAACCGGCGTAAACTGACCGACTCGTCCTACAAATGTGTACTTATGATGATTTGGAATATCAATCTCGACATGCTTAAGCTCTTCCATAATTGCCGGAATGCTTGAATCTTCACCGTTCTTACTCTTAATCCGCTCTAATTTCTTAGCGAGCTTCTCATAGTAATCATCAACCGGCTCTCCGAGATTCTCATTCATGTCAAGATACAGCGCACCGTCGGTAGCACTCTTTGTCTCGCAGAAGTCTTTAAACTCATAAGGCTCATGTGTGAACAACGTCTTAAACAGGAACGGCTGCTTCTCCTTCTTGAACTGATCTGCCTTGGTTACCCATTCACCGTTTTCGCTAAGACCTACATAAGCAGAGTCATTAAACAACCCAAACTTAACAAACACGTCCTCTGTCTCAAACTCGTACCCATATTCTCTGCCAAACTTAATGACAAAGTTCTTAACCTCTTCAGAGGCATTTGGAATCTTGATAGAATCAGTCTTAATATGAGCAACAATGGCGCCACGTTTTTCGACTTCCCTCTTAAGAAGCGTCATAAACAGAGCGCCACGCTTTGCAACAATATTATCAACATTATTCGGATCTCTGAATTCATTCGGGAATTTGGCAGATGTGAGTCCATAAATGGAATTAATGACTATCTTCAGAGCCTGAGCAAGATCACCGGCCATCTCTTCAGACAAATAGGGTTTAAGAGCTCCTCCAAGAAGTCTTCCAGCAGTTTCAAAATCTCGATGCTTAATTGCAACACGGGCTTCTACAATTTCTGTAACAATCTTCGTATACTTAGGACCAAACAACACTTCGCCATGCATTCCATAACTGCTCGGATGCATCGAGCTAACATCTCCATCCCAAACCCATTCCCAATATCCAGGACGAGAATAGTTACGGCCACCTTCTCCGACTTCTTCTCCAAGATAGGTACTGACCATCTTCTTTTTCTTCTCATCATAGGAATACGTATACCCAGGAAAGAATGGAAGTATGGACCAGCCATCAGGAAGAACCTCACCAGGAATATAATCACGATACTGCGGTAATCCTTCAGCATCAAAGACACGGAACCGATAATCAGGACCGAACTTGATGAGATACTCTTCATACCGGTCAGATCCAACAGGCTGAGACAGATCTCTATAATTGAATTGACTCTGAGGATTGCGATCATTACCAAATATAATACGCTTTGACAATGTATTGGTCGTATCATTGACACAAACCACGATGTCTTCATCAGGATGCAACAAGCTAACAAGCGCAACCTGAATCTTTCTGGCCATATAATCACCCTGTCTGGCATCGAATACAGCTTCTGTAGCCCTTACGTCATTCTTACAGTACTCAATTATTTCATGCCAGCGATCTAAAGGCGCTGGTTCATCCCATGGAATTCCCATCTCTTTGTGAGTTATTCCCAGCTTAATCTCCCATTTCTTCAAGCCCATCTTTTCAGTACACATATCAAATACATCTATATACGAATAGTTTGCTGCCTGAGGAAACGGATTCTGATGTTCAACTATAATCTGCTGTGACAAATCATACAGTCTCTGATTGTTATAACCAATCATCGCACCATGGAGCATAATATTGTCATAGTTTCTGCAGTTAAATCCAGCAATATTGTAATTCTTCAAGAAGAACTCAACGTCATGTGCCTTAACATTCTGCAGTACGTTCATGTTATCGTTGTGATAATACTTCCAGCAAATTAAAAACAGACCGGGATTATTTGTAGCTTTATCCGGTCTGTAAATCTCAATATCAAAGAACACCAATCGGCTCAAATCGAAGTCATCGTCCTTGATTGGTTCTCCAATACTCTCACTTTGAAAGTGCATCTGGCTAAACAATTCCAAGCAATGCTGGCTCTGATTAGTAGAGCTTGCAGCAAACCGTTCAATGTCATCACGAACGTCATATGGAATATAATACGGTATTCCACTGGCATAAGCCTCATCAAGCTTGTCCTTAATGAAATGAACATTAGATGTCGTGTCAGGATGTACTTTCTTAAGGAGAGCTTTGCCAATCATGTTCAGAAGATGACGTTCGTCTTTTATGCCCTCCCAGTTTACCATCGTATCTCCTTTCAATGGTAAGTTTGAACTAATTGTAGCAATATCAATGTCGTTACATTTACTCACCTTCCTCCTAAGTGACGCATCTCCAGAAAACGTTTTTATTTCAATGTACGGTGCATACAAGCTCTGAAGCTTGCTCACGTCACCATCATACCAATAGTACAAATGCAGAGCCTTACCGCTCTTAGAAACCTCAACATAAGTCTTTGGCCACAAATTTGCAGCTTTTAGATTCTCATCAAGGCTCTTTAAACCATCAGCTCCAAGAATATCAAAGTCGACACAAATTAACCGAGAGCCAGGCTTAACCCAATGTAGTTCACTCGTATCAACATCAGACAGCTTAGTCTTGACATTCGCCCATCGATACTTTGGCGA
>AUXO014118003.1_pt1 | contig 11182 bp, 9 predicted proteins | sample 768731 | NCBI WGS metagenome assembly AUXO01 (sample SAMN02715735, study PRJNA202380) | gut metagenome | biome: sheep rumen | host: Ovis aries | place: New Zealand: Palmerston North | reverse complement strand
AGCTATCTCCGAACTGAAGCCTGTAGAGCTGACGGCTCTGTTATCTGATTTAGCAATAAATGGGATAACAACCAGCAGTGTTGAAGCAGGAATTTGGTAGAAGGCCTATAAATTTATAGCTTTTTATATATTTTTATAGGTTTTTGTAGATCCAAACTAGCGGAGTGAATTAAACATTGAAAAACTGCTGGTTACAATTATTGAAATAGGAATTATGCATTTTTGAATGCATAATTCCTAATAGACTAAATCTTAAAGATTTCTTGGAAAGAATGTCGCTTTTTCTATGTACTGCAGATTTTCAGGAGCTTCCCCTTCAATCTGTTTAACAATGTACTTAGAAAGCTTTACACCAACACTGTGAAAATCCTGTCTGAGTCCAGGAATAGGTGGCATGAAAAAGTTTGGTAGCTCACTTGTTTCAATGCAGATTACATGAAAATCTTTGCCAATAACTTTACCGGCATCCTGAGCTCCTGCAATAATTCCTAATGCGGAAATTTCGGAACCACAAATTATTCCATCCGGAGCATCTTTTGATGAACACAGCTCTTTTGCATAGTCACGATAGTTTGTAACATCGGTATCAATAATCATATCTTCATCCATAGAGAAATTCTTAGAGAATTCCATCGATGCATGCTTTACACCGTAGTATTTATGCCAGACATAAGTATAAATTGTTGAAGAGCTTATCATCTTAATTTTTGAACAGCCTTTTTCATATAGATACTTTGCGGCTCTGTATCCGAGATCTTTATTGTCAACATCGACAAAGGAATGATTAATGCTAAGTTCTGTCTGACCGAAAGTTACAAATGGAATATTATTTTCCTTAAGGTAGATGACTCGTTCGTCATTGGTCTTTGTTAAAGACATGATAATTCCACCTGCAAGGTTACCTTCAACTGCAAGTTTTACAGGATCAAGAGGATCCTGTCCAGAAATCATTGGTAGCACTGTAAGCTTGTATGGGGTGTTTTCAAGTCCTGCTGTAAGCCCAGATATAAGCGCAAGAGAACCCACATCACCGATGAAATCTCCTGGTTTAATCATAGGCAGAATTGCACAGATATTATAGTTAATACCAGTTCTTAAACTGAGTCCCTGAATGTTGGGTACATAACCAAGCTTTTTTGCTGCTGCTTTTACCTTGTCTTTTGTTGGCTGTTTTACATCGTCTCCGTCTTTTAAAGCACGTGAAACTGTCGTAACTGAAAGTCCAGTATATTCAGCCAGCATTTTTAAATTAACATGCGCCATAAAAAACTAATTCCTTAAAAAGTTTTATCGTTAAGAAAATTTTAACATTGACCATAAGGTGTTGCAATGACAGCAATCTCAGATTGCGTACTTGGCTGTTTTTTTTATTTTACGATTTAAAACATTTTATAAACTCTTATTTATGATTAGATTAAAACTAATATCTTGAAAATAAATGTAAAGATACAATTTTAATAAAATTTGGAACTATGAAATATTTTTTTTGTATCTTTTAAACTATTAAATTGATCACAAAATTTATTATATCTATTTCATGTTTGAATAAGTTTATTTATAATAATGGTAACGTTACGATTTTTTGATTGTCTGGAGTTTTATTTATGAATATTACAGCTTTTAAAGCATATGATATTCGAGGCAGGATTCCATCAGAACTAAATTCTGATATTTCCTATGCCATAGGAAGAGCATATGCAGAATATTTACATCCTCAGAAAGTCGTAGTCGGACATGATATTAGACTATCTAGTCAGGATCTGTCGGATTCTCTTGTAAAAGGTCTAATTGACGGTGGTGCTGAAGTTATAGATATCGGTATGTGTGGTACTGAGATGATATATTTTGCAACATCTCATCTAAAAACAGACGGCGGTATCATGGTTACGGCCAGCCATAATCCAAAGGAATATAACGGAATGAAGCTTGTTCGCGAGCAGAGCAGACCAATTTCTGGTGATACCGGCCTTAATGATATTCGTGATCTTGTTGCATCTTCATCTTATAACGGACCAGAACATGAGGAGTTTTATTATGAAGAAAAATCACAACGTTACGATATTTATGATGAGTACGCAAAACACGTTGTTTCATATGTAAATAAGGATAATCTGAAACCTTTAAAGATTGTCACCAATGCTGGTAATGGTGTTGGAGCACTGCTGTTAAAGGCTATTTCAGCTTATCTTCCTTTTGAATTTATCAATATCAACGCTGAACCTGATGGTAATTTCCCTAACGGCGTACCAAACCCTCTTTTGGTGGAAAATCGTGAGGCCACTGCTAAGGCTGTTCGTGAGCATCATGCTGATTTTGGTATTGCCTGGGATGGTGATGCAGACAGATGTTTCCTTTTTGATGAAGAAGGCAAGTTTATAGAAGGATATTATATTGTTGGTCTTTTAGCTCAATCTTTTCTTTTAAAGGAGAAAGGGGCAGCAATTATTCATGATCCTCGTCTTTACTGGAACACTGTTGACATAGTTGAAAAGGAAGGCGGCAGGGCAGTTGAATCAAAAACGGGACATGCCTTCATCAAGGAGAGAATGAGACTTGAGAATGCTGTTTACGGTGGAGAAATGTCTGCCCATCATTATTTCAGAGATTTTTCCTATTGTGATTCAGGAATGCTCCCTTGGCTTCTTATAAGTGAGCTTGTCTGTTCAATGAATCGCAAGCTTTCTGAGTTTGTCGCTGATTCTGAGCAAAGATATCCTATTTCAGGAGAAATCAACCGTACAGTTAAAGATACAAAGCAGGCTATTGATACCATTCTTGGTAAGTATGAGTCAAAGGCCTGTAATGTAAGTCACGTAGATGGTATCAGTCTTGAATTTGAGGACTGGCGCTTTAATCTTAGAGCCTCTAACACTGAACCTGTTTTGCGTCTGAATGTGGAATCCAGAGGTAACAGTGCTCTTGTTGACGAGAAAACAAAAGAAATACTGACAGTGATTGATAGTCTGTCTTAAATAAAAATATCTTTTTGAAGGAGCTGATATGAATATTAAGGTTATTGGACAGTCAATTCCTAATCTTCCATGGCAGGATAGAAAGCCAGGATCAAATGAAATAATCTGGCGTTACACTGAGAATCCTATTATTTCCTGGAATCCTTTTAAGGCTGCTGCACGTGTTTACAATTCTGCTGTTGTAAGCGTGGATGGCAAGTTTAAGGGCGTATTTAGATGTGATTACAAAAATGGGAGACCTCATCTTCATGTAGGTTTTTCCGACGATGGAATTCACTGGAAATTTAATGAGGATCCTATTGTTTGGAAGGATAAGCTGGGAAACAACTGGCAGCCTTCATACGCCTATGATCCTCGTGTCGTTAAAATTGAAGATACTTACTATGTAACATGGTGTACAGACGATCATGGGGCAACCTTAGGCGTAGGTATGACTAAGGATTTTGAAAACTTTACTCGTCTAGAGAATGCAACTGTGCCTTTTAATCGCAACGGAGTCCTTTTCCCTCGCAAGATAAACGGTCAGTTTGTCATGTTAAATCGTCCATCTGATTCCGGTCATACTCCTTTTGGCGATATTTTCTTAAGTCATTCTAATGATATGGAATACTGGGGCAAACATCGTCATGTTATGGGCAAAGGTGGTTCTGGATGGTGGCAGGGCACTAAGATTGGTGCAGGTCCAGCTCCAATTGAGACTTCTGAAGGCTGGCTGATGTTCTATCATGGTGTATCAGGGACCTGTAACGGTTTTGTATACAGCTTTGGAGCTGCTCTTCTTGACTTGGATGAGCCATGGAAAGTTCTTTTAAGAACCAGAGACTATCTTCTGACTCCTGAGGAGGATTACGAAACACGAGGTTTTGTTCCTAACGTATGTTTCCCTTGCGCTGCTCTTGCTGATGCTGATACAAATCGCATTTGTATTTATTACGGTGCTTCTGATACATATTCTGCTCTGGCATTTACCACAGTAGAGAATGTTATGGATGAGCTTAATAAGAACTCAGAGGTGTTTTAAGCATGAATTTTTCACAGAGACTAGAAGCTCTTAAAAAAGAGTTTATTCACAATACCGTATATAACAACAGACCTATCCTACCTGGTAACGGTATTTTTGAGCGCTATGAGAAGCCTGTACTTACTGCAGATCATATTCCTTTGAATTGGAGATATGACCTCAATGAGAAAACAAATCCTTACTTGATGGAAAGACTTGGTGTAAATGCAGTATTAAATCCAGGTGCGATCTATCTTAATCACAAATATTATCTTGTTGCTCGTGTGGAAGGCAATGATCGAAAGTCATTCTTTGCTGTTGCTGAATCTGATAATGGTATTGACGGATTTAAGTTCCACGAGAAGCCTTGTGTAATCCCAGTTGGAGATGACCCTGAGACCAACGTTTATGATATGAGACTGGTCAAACATGAGGATGGTTTCATCTACGGACTTTTCTGTGCAGAACGTAAGGATCCTGCTGCTAAAAAAGGTGATGAATCTTCAGCTGTTGCTCAGTGCGGAATTGTCAGAACCAGAGATCTTAAGACCTGGGAGCGTTTGGATGATCTTAAAACAAATGCTGCTCAGCAGAGAAATGTTGTTCTTCATCCTGAATTTATAAACGGAAAGTATGCTTTCTATACCAGACCACAGGATAGCTTTATTGAAGCTGGTTCTGGTGGAGGTATAGGAATGGGCTTTGCTGATTCGATGGAGCATGCTGTACTTGAGCAGGAATTTCTGATCGATCCTAAACTCTATCATACTATCAAGGAATCTAAAAATGGAATGGGACCAGCTCCTATTAAAACAGATAAAGGTTGGCTGAATATTGCTCATGGTGTTCGTAACACCGCAGCTGGTCTCCGCTATGTACTGTACTGTTTTATGACGGCATTAGATGATCCAAGAAAGGTTATTGCCTCTCCTTCTGGCTACTTTCTTGCACCTCAGGGGGAAGAACGCATAGGCGATGTGTCTAATGTGGTTTTCTCAAATGGTGCGGTTGTAAACGAGAATAACGAGGTCTTTATTTATTATGCATCATCAGATACTCGCTGTCATGTTTTAACCTCAAGCATTGACCGCCTTGTTGATTATGTGCTGAATACTCCTTCAGATCCTTTATTCTCAAGTGCATGTGTAAAACAGAGAATTGAGCTCATTAATAGAAATCTTGAGCTATAGAACTATCTGACTTTAAGCTGACAGAGTTTTCTTGTGTTCTCTGTCAGTTTTTCTGAACAGAAGTTTCTCAAATATTTTAGATTTTTGGGGATGATTTTTAAAGAATACTTATAAAGGAATGTGTGATGAATAATTTATTTCTTAAATTAAAGTATCTTGTTCTAACTTGGCTTTTATATTCCTTTTGTTCTGTTTCTTCAGGTGAGGAATTTAAAGAAGGCCTTTTCTCAACTGGACTCGCAAATTCAACAGGAGAAATCAGAGTTGACAGTAAGCTTAATATTTCTATTGTAGTTAATCGTCCTTTTAAAGATGAATTCTGTCGATTCTATGGTAATTGCACTCTAAAAGAAAAATCGCTTGAATGTATTGCTCAAAACTATAAAAAGTTTCCTTTGACTATAGATATTCAAGATCCAGATCTTCTAGAGATAAACAGTAAGCAAAAAAACAATCAGATTGTAAATAATATCTCCTGTGAGCAGGGGGTAAGTCTGCTAGGAAAGTATCGAAGAGACAAGAGTAATGCTAAATATACAGAAGTAGCAAAAAGTGGAATTATTTATTCAAACACCTCTGATAACCTTATTTCAGAAAACTCAAGAGATGCAGCTGAAGAAAGTAATAATAGTAAACGCATTAAGACTGATGCAATACATAAAGAGGAATTATCTTCAAATAATCCTTCACAAAAAACATCCAGATCAAACATTGGGGAGCTTTTAAAGTCATGCAGAAAGGGCAATGATTTGGACTGTGATACTGTAGGCGCAATCTTAGAAGAAAGTCTAAACCGATAAATAATGGTAAACATCCTGTCCCTCCTAACATTCTTCCTTTTATATATCTTATTATGAGGTTTGTAGAAGGAAGCTTTTCTTTATTAATTATCGATATTATTTAAAAGATTATATATAAAAAAACATCAAAAAAAAACAATAAATTAGACTAATATCAAACCATTTAATAGAGAAATTTTTGATCTGTATCATATTTACAAATAATAATCGTAACGTTAACATTTATAAATGCATATACTTAAAATGAACGAAACAATAATGCATAGTAATTAGCATAATAGTGCAATGTGTGCGTATATTGTTGAGTTTTAAATTTTTTTTATATTCATATCGTAACGATACGATTTTTATAGGTTGTTATTATGAAAAAAATCAATAAACTTGCTGCTGCTGTAGCTATCGCAACAATATCTATGTCATATTCAGCAAATGCATCTGATACAACTGTTGCTGTTCATGGAATGATTAAGTCTGGTACTAACTGGGTGGCTGATGACGGACTTCGCCGTGGTGGTCATGGCCTGATCGGTATAAATGAAGATGGCTATTTCCATGCATTTGGCAATGAGGCAGTACATAAGGTACAGATCAATCCAACTGTTACTTATACAGGTGATGATGGCGTATATGCTCGTGCTGAGATGATTTTCTCTCATGAGAACTATGATAATGATGATTGGGATGTAAATAAAAATGCTGGCGGTGGTTTCAGACGTGCAGTGGTTTATTTAGGAGGTTTTGACTGGAATCCTTCTACTGAGTTCTGGGGTGGTAAGACAAAGGATGCTGCTGGTTCAATTTTTACTGGTTCATATGATACCGGTTATGTTGAAGATTATGGTGTAGGTGGTGGTTTCCAGAATATGGATATCTCTTTTGCCAAGTGGGATTTGAATATTATTTCTTTTGATACAGATAATGAACCTAAGACTCCTAATGATGCTGGTGTTACAAATAAGAAAGGCGCTCCAACAGCAACAGGAATCACAACCTGGCTTCATGGTATAGCTGATACCGGTCTCGATTTCTATTTCAGACAGGTAACAAACTCTCAGGATAAGGGGGAGAATGATACTTTTGCGAAAACTGGTTTCCAAACAGCTCTTGTTTACAATACTCCTGGCTTCCTATGGTTTGGCGAAGGTTTCTCAAAGATTATTGTTCAGCATGGTAAGAATGCCGGTGCAGCTCCTAAGCTTGCAGGTGCATACTATGGTGTAAACCAGGGGCAGTATTTTAATCGTTTTGCAATTGATGGAGCATGGAATATCAGTAAGGATCTGAGTGTTCTATCAATGCTATTCCTGCAGCACGATCACTATGATCAGGCTGCAAATAGAGACTTTATTGCAGCCTCAGTCCGTCCTTCTTACCAGGTAAGTCCTCATGTAAATCTGCAGTTTGAGATCGCTTACGAACATGCTAACTATAATGGTAAGAATGTTGAGGATAAAAAAGGATATAAAGGCAACTATGACTGCATTAAGCTGACCTTTGCTCCTACCTTCCAGTTAGGCCAGGGCATCTGGGGCTCTCCATCAATTCAGCCTTATGTAACTTACGGCAGATGGAACAGAAAGGCTGCTGACGACAAGCTGTTCCGCGGTACTGGTCTTTACACCACTACCTCTAAAGCTGACCTGCTAGATACTTCAACCTGGATTGTTGGTGTTCAGGCTCAGGCTTACTTCTAATTGAGTTTTAAATAAAAATCGTAACGTTATTATATATTCATAATGTTTTTTAATAAAATATTTTAGAATCAAGGTATTAAATAAAAATAATATATAAAAAAATATATATAACGTTACGTAATGTAAAAAGGTTCATTTTATTTCAGTTAGGATTGTTTTTGAGATGTTAAAAATTGAGGGTTCAGTAAAAAATTATGCCTGGGGCGGTTACGGCTATATCCCTATGCTTCTGGGAAAAAGCTTTGATGGAAAAACTCCTTTTGCTGAGGTGTGGTTTGGTGATCATAAGGCAGGTCCATCTGTCCTTGATGATGGATCTTTCCTAGATCAGGTTATATCAGACAATCCTTTAGAGAATCTTGGAGAACCAGTGTGTCGTAAATATGGTGGCAGACTACCTTTTTTATTGAAGATCCTTGATGTACGTGCTCCTTTGTCTATACAGGTTCATCCTTCAAAAGAACAGGCAGAAGAAGGATATAAGAGAGAAGAATCTCTTTCAATAGATCCTGCTTTAAGAAACTATAAGGATGATAACCATAAACCAGAGCTTATGCTGGCTTTATCTGATTTTTATCTGTTACACGGTTTCAGACAAAGAGATAACGCATTAAGTGATCTGAAGAAGTTCTCTGAACTTGATTACTTTGCCAGACTATACGAAGAAAAGTCTTTAAAGGATTTTGTTGAATTTATATTTCTTCAGGACAAGTCTCTATTAGAGGAGAAATTGCGTCCCTTATTCATGAGACTGTATTCAGATTATGTCAATTACAGTCTTTCGAAAACGGATAACTTCTACTGGTTTATGCGCGCAGCAGTTCAATGTGAAGAAGATAAGCGTTCTTTTGATGCTGGACTTATCATGACGCTTATTATGAATCTTATGTATGTAAAAACAGGGGATGTCGTTTTCCAGGGTAGCGGTGTACCTCATGCTTATCTTGAAGGACAGAATATTGAGCTTATGGCTAATTCGGATAACGTAGTCAGAGGCGGTTTGACTGTTAAACATGTGGATGTGGCCGAGCTTCTTAAGATTACAGAATTCAATACAATTGACCCTTCAACGGTTAAACCTTCAAGTGTTTCAGAAAACTGTCTAGAGTATCATGTGCCGGTTAAGGATTTTGTATTAAGAGAATATCAACTTAAAGCCGGTGAAAAACTGTCAGCTCCTCTTGAAAAAGGTCCTTGCATTTGGCTTCTGTTTTCAGGTGAGCTTGAACAGACCGGCTGTCTGTCTTTTTCTAAGGCTCCTGATGCATTTTTTCAGAAACCAGGGGAAACAGGAGAATTTATTGCTAGAACCCATGTAAGGCTGTTCAGAGCTTCATCTGAATTGTAGTTTTGTTTAATAGTGACTCTTCATAGTTCTTGTCCGAGTGATAGATATTTGACTGAATTTGCAGTGTAATATTTCCTTTTGTACATTCTTTTATCTATCCTCGGAATTTTTTTTCGTTTTAACTGACAGTTATACCACTTTGGAGTTTGCTGTCTGTATAGTTGATATTTTGTTTGTTCTACAAAATCGTCTATTTATGATGTGTTTTTTGTATCCTTATAGAATATTTGATAAAAAGTTGGCTAATACTAAACTTGATTTATATCCTATTTGTTTACTTTTTACTAAACTTTAAGGTATATGAGATAAAAATATTCTTCATATTAGTAACTTAGATATTTAATTAGAGTTTCTTTTATCGGAGTATTTATGTTAACTATCAGAAAAAATTTAAAATTCTTTGTATGTGCTATTTCTGTTTTTACAAATCTGTTTTTTTGCTCAATTGCCGTTGCAGCTGAAAAGATTGGAATCGCTTTTCCAACTCAAAATCAGGAACGATGGTATAAAGAAGGATTTCATCTTTCAAACCTTTTGAAAAAAGAGGGGTATGATGTTGAGCTTTATTTTGGTGGAGATAATGATGCCGATCTTCAGGTTAGACAGGTTGGTAGAATGATAAATTCCGGCTGTAAGGTTTTGATTATTTCTGCAATAGACGGTGATAGTTTTTCAGAAGTTCTTAAGGAAGCGAAAAAAAAGCATATACCTGTTATCTCATATGACCATCTGATCATGAACACAGATGCAGCTGAATATTATGTTACATTCGACAATTATGCAGTCGGCTTAGCTCAAGGGCATTATATTGAAAGAAAGCTAAATCTTCAGACCACAAGCGAAAACAAATATATTGAACTCTTCACAGGTTCACTTGATGATAACAATACCAATTTCTTCTGGAAAGGCGCAATGTCAGTTTTGAATCCTTATATTCAAAATGGAACTCTAATTGTAAAATCGGGTGAAAAATCCATTGATAAATGCGCAACCCAAGGATGGGATCGAGAAATTGCCATGAAAAGAATGGAATCGCTTATAAACAGTCAGGGATATCTTCCTGAAGGATCAAAAGGTAGCCGAATAGATGCTGTGTTATCTCCAAATGACTCAATTGGAAACGGAATTATTCGTGCTTTTGAAAATGCAGGCTTTACTGAGAAAAATATTCCTGTAATAACAGGACAGGATGGAGAACTTGAAGCTGTTAAGAATATTCACAAAGGACTTCTTGGCATGACAATTTTTAAAGATGCAAATATTCTTTGTGATCGAGTGATTAGAATGACTAATCAGCTTATTAAACATCAGGATGTAGAAATCAATGATATAGAAACTTACAACAATGGAAAAATACTAGAAAAAACTTTTATGTGTGAGGTTACCGTTGTTGATAAATCAAACTACAAGAAAGTATTTGTTGATTCGGGGCTTATTGATGAAAAAAATCTAGATTGAAATGTGAGTTGAACTTTCGAAAAAACGGATCTGTTGTGAGCTTCAGGTCCGTTTTTTTTATCAACTATAGCATTGTCAGAAGGGCTCGCATTGATCGGTAAAATTTTCGAATAAAACATCATTCAGTTACTACTAAAGTTTTATTCAAAATTTTTCTGACCAATGTCTGTTTTATACAGAAGATTTGCTAAAAAAGTGGGAGCTATCTTGAATCTGTCGTAGTGCCATTTATTTTTATTGGCTAAAAACTCGATACCTTATATACCGGCATACAGGAGTTTTTTATTATTCTTTTATCTTTTGATTTTTTTCTTTTTTGATCGAGAAATTCAGCGAAGTCATTAGGTCTGATAGTTTGTAAGAGGACAATCTGTTCTTGAGTGTTTCATCAAGATCAAAAAGAACAAGATCAAGTGCATCATGAATATGTGCTCCAACGGGACACTTTGGTTCAGGATTATCGTGGAATGTAAACAGACTTCTCTCGTCTTCTACGGCGCAGAAAACCTCATAAAGATTTATAGAAGATAGAGCTTTAGCCAGCTTTGCTCCGCTTTTAGGAGAATCTGCTGAAATGAATCCTGCTTTTTTTAACTGGCCAAGAACTCTTCTAATTACTACTGGATTTACTCCCACAGAGGAGGCTATAAATTCTGAAGTATTTTTTTCATCCTTGAAATACTCAATACAAAGTAGTGTGTGTACAGCAACAGTAAATCT
>AUXO017869200.1_pt1 | contig 11183 bp, 6 predicted proteins | sample 768731 | NCBI WGS metagenome assembly AUXO01 (sample SAMN02715735, study PRJNA202380) | gut metagenome | biome: sheep rumen | host: Ovis aries | place: New Zealand: Palmerston North | reverse complement strand
CACATCCAGCACCCTGCCATATTTTCTATGCTTATCCGGCAGTGCTGCATCCATTAACAAATCGCTTATTATTTTGCATAATATAACGGCACATATCTTTGCTTCATAGTCATTGAAATAAGATGTATTCTCTCTGCTCTCTGCCTTCTCTTTTGAAGAACTTGTATCAAAAAAATAAATGTTATGGCGGAAACCTCCAATTTCGATGCGTTTATTCTCCGGTCTGACAAAATCACTGTGATATTTCCCTTCATAAAAAAAATCTTTAATAAAGCCGGCAATAATCGGATGCATACGAAACTGCTGATCCAGCACTACAATATTTTTTGTATTTCCATCTTTCTGAAAATCCCTGAATAATCTTTCAAACAAACTCTGCGAATAATTCTTATCAATAAAAAGCGGAATGTCATTGATATCTTCAAAATGCTCATTTTTGTCGAACACTTTTTCTTTTTTAATATATTCACAAAAATCTTGTTCTCCCATAGGCGGAAGCTGCATATGATCACCAATAAGAATGATCTTTTTTGCTTTCACTAATGGGACAAGCAGGTTTTCCATCGGTATTTGGCCCGCCTCATCTACAATCGCCACATCGTATTCAACATTCTTAAAGTGAGGATTTGTTTGTACACCAATACAAGTCGCGCCGATGATTTTTACAATTCTCAGAAGCGTAGCTTCAAAACTAGACTGATCCTGTTCCAGTTCATTTACCCAATTGGCAAGCACTTTATTAAACACCCTCAGTCTGGCAGACGCATTATTGTATACCTGCTCAATATAATATGGGTATTCTAACAAATAAGCCGCCATGTTTTCCTCCGTTTCCGATGGCATCTTTCGCCATCTGTAAAGCGGATTCCCCTCGTATTCTCCCAAAGCGAACCATGCACTGTATATTTTATCCCTTTTTGAGATTACGCTTTCTATCTCGCTGATTATTTCCTGCCGCTGCTGCCTCAGGATCAGCGTAAACCGTCTCCTGTTATCAATAATGTGTTTTTGCAGAATCGTTAAGCTCTCAAACAGATCATCTAACAACCGTTCCTTTTCTTTCAGATACGCTTTATTTACAGATGTTTTTCTTTTTTTTACCAACTCTATGAGTATATACTGATACTGCGACACAAACTGCAGACCGTGTTTCAAGTTATTCCTGATGTCAAACAGCTTCTTCTTTCCTAATAATGCCGCATAAATGTTGTGTTTATCCAGGGATTCAGATATCATACGCAGAGTTCGGCTTAACGAAACAAAATCCTCCACCGCGTTACATAAAAGCAATGCATTGTTATACGTTTTTTTTAACATGAGAATTTCTGCTTTTATCTCATTTAAATAGTCGGCTGCTTTTGTCTGGCTTTCAGCCATGATTTCTTTTTCAATCTGCTCAGTAATGTATCTGGGCAACAGCTGCTTCACTGAATCCAATCGGATATTTTCCTCATTCCCCAAACGTAAACACAGCATTTCCCTTTCATTGCATTTTTCTATCACATTATCAACAGCTAAATTGTTCTGTGAGCAAACCAAAACCCGCTGCCCGCTTTTGACAAACTCTCTGATCATTTCCGTGATGATAGTAGTTTTTCCGGTTCCGGGCGGGCCCTGGACCAGAAGAAAATCATCAACCTCGAGCGCCCTCTGAATCGCCAGCTTCTGACTTTCGGTCAATGCGTCAACATCTTCGGGCTTCTCATACTTAACATGCCGTTTAACCGGCATCGTTTTATTCTGTACCAGAATATCCAGCAGATGTGAATTGACACTTTCGCCTTTTTCAAGGCTTCCTAACGCTGACAGTTTGTACCCGTAATCCGGTCCAAGCAATTCTAAAATATATCCACTTTGCGGAATGTTTACCTGCGTAAGATTATTAATTTTGACAAGAAGCTCCGTTCCGTTTTTGAGCAGGATCGTTCCTTTAGTCAGTTCTTTTTCTTCCTGAGAAGTTATTTTTTCCCTGGTGCTGAATGCAACTTTTGCTCCCGTATTAAATCTCTGCCATGAATCTGTATCACTGTTGAGAATTTGAAATGCCTTTACTATTCCGTCCTGCCTGCTTTCCCCGGTACTGTTCCACTTCGAATATTTGAGTGATTTCAGAAAATTTCTGTCATATTCTTTTTTTGCTGTAATTATATCTTTCTGGCGCAAAAGGAAACTTACTTTCTCAGAAAGTTCCTGCCTCCTGTTCAGATTATCCTCTTTATCAGGAAATTTATAAGAAAGCGCATTCCTGTCTATATATGCCAGAAATTTACCAAATCCATTTACGCTAATCGGTTTATTCTTTCCTAATACACATATATTCTCAGGCAAAACTCCCTTCACAAGAACTCTCCGAACAGAATTATCAAGAGTATCTTCCTGTGAAATCGGTTTGTAGCCATTAACCATAAACCCAATCACCGTGCTTTTATTATCACGATCATATTTCTTATCTGCTGTAAAAGTGTAACTTTCCGTATATAACTTGTAGTATGGTTTACCGGCATTCCCGATTTTAACAACAACCCCAAAGCCTTTACCCGCATTATAATTATCCAGAAATGTTCTGTACATTCCGCGTATTTTATGCATGCGATGAGAATTATTGGCTGCATTCTCATCCGGAAAGAAAATATAAAACTGCTCATATAATGAAACACTATATGTTCTTCGATCCATCGTCTGTTCCTCTTAAATTCTGATAACATATGGCAGGATTGAAGTTGTATCCTCCAGATGAACGATTGAATAATATTCTGCCGGTAAAACACTGCCCGCTCTTATATATTGTATTTTTCTATCCGGATCGAACTTACATCTGAAAATGGCATTATTAAAAGGTTCAACATCTCTGATCAATGTTACAGGTAAGTCTCCCTGCAAAATACACCTGCCGGTTGCAGCGTCGCGCGTATTCATACTGACCACATCAAGGATTGTAAATACATTTCCGTTAATCGGGATTCTTTTTCCCCTCATATTCCTCCTGTTGAAATCCCCATGGCAGCAAAGATAAAAATCATAATTCCCATTCCGTATCATTGCGCTTTCAAAAGGATTTCTGTTTTGAGGATTAAAATACGCAGTCTCATCTATCCTGTCAAAACTTGATACAATATATTTATATCCGTGTTCAAATGGAATGCCGGCAGCCTTTGCATTCAGTTTTCTAAATAACTCAGATCCATCTTTATAATCCTGTAACAGTTCATGACTAATGAATTTTGCAGCTTTTATTTTTTTTAATTGTCTATAGTTCTCATCTCCATCCACAATCATTGCATCATAAAGAAAAGGTTTATACACAAATCCATGCGGAAACATATCACTGACAGCACATATTCTGCATTCCGCTGAACCGGGTAATAAAGATTCCGCAATATCAGCAGCTTTGGGGAAACATCGCTCCATGCCGATTTCTGATAGTTTAAGGGTAATCCTGAAGTCATTCCCCCTGACCGATTGATTTGATAACATTCCACTCCTCTTGCGTACAATACTTACCTAAAGCGTCTCTCATCCGAATCATATTCAGGAGCATACCCTTTCGTCCCTCCGGTGGGATTTCCCTGAAATGCTGCGTATAAAGCTGATTCAGTACAGCTATCTGATTCCATTGCAGCGTGATTACCCGCCTGCCGGATTTCATTGCAACCGAATTCTTTCCCGGTACCATTTTAGCCTTTTCAAGCATTTCCTCGCCTTCATTGTAATAGTAAAGTAACGGAACACGCCCTAAATCATTTCTTATTTCAGTAACACTTCCTGATATACCGACATAGTCTTTGTACAAATTCAAATATGGATTCTCCGTTATTTCATTCAGGATACGTGATCGGACACGGGTAATGACTCCCAGATAATTTTCCAGTTCCGCAATCGCAAAAATATCATCTCCGCCAACAAAAATAACAGACGCAGTACTTTCATCCGCAAACGATTTTTTCAAAACGGAATCCAATGCCCTGCTTACCAACCTGCTTCGGTCGACAGTGTGAATCCCTCTGAAAAATACCCCAAGATTATCCAGATCGAATTTTAAAGCCACTATTCTTCGATTTCCGTAACTCCGTTTATCTGTCTCTTCAGACGCCTGCATTTTTTCAAACGAAAAACCGGCTTCATCTACAGGCTTTTCATTTATACTCAAGGTATTGATACAGTGATATTTCTGGTACGAAACAGCCAGTCCCAGCCGTAACAGCACGTTGCTGCCGGCATATAAATGATCGTCATATTTATGAACCACCGCCTCACAAAATCCGTAAAACATTTCCAACTGGCCGTCTGTAGCTTTATAGATTTCCAATTGAATCTCCTTCACGACAGAATCTATTGCCGTTACAGATATCTTTTTTTTAACTGCACCTATGAGGTTTCCGCTGGAACTTTGAACCGGATAATAATTTTTCTCACCAAAACAAAAAGAGAGCTTTTTTTCAATAGCCTTCGTCAGCCACTGAACATATTCTGATCTTCTGCTCACACCGAAAACGCTAGAGTATGAATCAATGCTTCCAAAAATAAAGGACTGTATACCGGACAGTTCTATCTTTAAAATAGTATTCTTTTTGCTGAACATGAACCATGACGGTATAGTGTCGTAAAACAAATAGTATTTTTCACGCATACTCATAACCTGTTTCATATATGAAAAATACTTTTCAAATAACCATTCGCGCGTTTGACCGCTTCTTCATTTCCGTTATCAGCTGCATTCTGCAGCCATGTTTTTGCAAGCTCCCTGTTTCTTTTCACACCTTTTCCCTTTGCATACATTTTATACAACACGAACATTGCTTCCGCATGCCCCCTGGTGGCCGCCCCCCTTATATAATTAAAAGCACGAGTATAATCCTTTTGAACAAGCTGACCGGATTCATAAATCATTCCTACTTTATACATAGCATCCACATTCCGTGCATCTGCAGCCTTTTCAAGATAAGTAACAGCCTGACCTGAATTATGTCTTTTACACCTGTTTTCAAGAATCATATTTCCCAGCGCCGCGCAGGCACCGGTATGATTGGAGTCTGCCGCTGCTGCCAGTAACTCTTCAGCCTTGTCATCGTTCCGGTCAAGATGTATACCTTTCAAATACATCATCCCCAATCTCCAGGAAGCTTCCGCATGTTTCACGTCCTTCTCAAGCGCCTTTTGATACCAGTATATTGCCTTCTCTATATCATGACGGATGCCGCAGCCCCGCAAATACAGTTCCGCTAAGTTGAACCGGATTTGAGCATTGGCTTTTTCCGCACACAACTTGTAGTAATTAAATGCCTCGGTATCATTCTGCTCTACATGAGTACCATAATAATACAAATCTCCTAAAAGCTGACTTGCTTCGATTTTTACATCTGCATCATTGTTTGACTGTGCTTTTTTGTACCAGATCAACGCACTCTGAAAATCAGAGAATCCTTCTGAAGCATATAGCTTTCCAAGATTCAATTGTGCTTTTGGCATAAGAAAGGGACTTGAGGCTGCTTTAAGATACCACTGAAGAGCTTCCCTGATATTTTGACTGACGCCCTGTCCCGCTTCTAACATTTCGCCGGTTTTAATGCACGCTGATTTGTGGCCTTTATTCGCGGCTGAAAAAATGTAATGAAATGCCTTTGTATAATCTTTTTCAATACCAAAGCCGGAATAATAATTTAATCCCAGATTCCATGCTCCTGATTCATTTCCCTGCTCTGCTGCCATCCGAAAATATTCATTAGCTTTAGCGGAATCCTTTTTTATACTCCCCCATCCTTCAGCGAAGAATTTCCCGCACATATTCTGTGCTGCCGCATGGTTTTGATTTGCAGACAAAGAATAGTAATTGAACGCCAGATCGTATTCTTTCCTGTTTACGTGATATTCCCCCATTTGATACTGCGCTTCTTTATGTCCTCCCTTTGCGGCCAATGAGAACCACTCTTCCGCGAGCTTATCAGAACGCTCCAAATAAAGGCCTCTCTGATACATCACCCCCAGATTATATTCACTTCTGTGAACTTTTTTTCCGGCTGCAAATAATATATATTTGTACGCGGTTTTGTAATCTTCCCGAGTTCCTATACCATACAAATAAGCATTCCCCGCCTCATCATTTGCCTGAACATCCCCTCCATCCGCTGCGAAACGAAAATATGTTACTGATTTTGATAAGTCCCTGGCAGTTCCAATACCATTTGCAAGCATATATCCTGTCTTATAGGACGCAAAAATATCCTTATGATCTGCTGCTTTTTTATACCAGCTGAATGCGGCCGGAAGATCTTTTCCTGTACCAATACCCTCTTCGTACATTTTTGCGACCATCCTTTGCGCATAAGCACGTTTCGGCTCCTGCGCCGCACGATAATACAGGTTAAATGCTTTTTTATAATCCTTCTCTATGCCATATCCCTTATAATAAGAATAAGCCAAATATCCATATGCAGTAGAAGAACCTGCTTCAACTCCGAGCTTGTAATAATATACGGCCTTGTCATAATCCGGTTTACCATCAACAGTACCGATTCCATTTCCGTACATATAACCTAATCCAACAATAGCCTGCAGATAATCTTTTTTCGCTGCCCTCTCATACCAATTCAGTGCAGCAGCTGTATCCTTTTGTACACCGTCTCCATAACGCAAAAAATAACCAACCCAATAGGAAGCTTCCGCATCCCCTTGTTCTGCCGCTTTTCTATACCATTCATATGATTCTTTGTAATTCCTTGATACCCCAAATCCTCCGATTCTTAAGGCTTCACCTGCCGCCACCTGGGCAGAAGCAGCATCACTTGCAGGTTTTAAAGATGCAATTCGGATTACCTCCGAATAGTTCCTTTTACAATTGATGCCATTTCTATAGCTGTTTATCAATTTTTGCTGCGCATACCAATTCCCTTTTAATGCACATTTTTCATACCAGGAGATAGCAGCATCCGTATCTTTATTTCCATTTAAACCATTCCACAATATTTCGGCAGTCTCAAACATTGCTTTAACATGACCTTCTTCTGCCGCAATAAGAAAATATGGATATGCTTTTCTATAGTCGGCTGTATTGGAAATTAATTTCTGTTTATACAGCATAGCCAGATCGTAAGCTGCAGCAACATGCTTTTGATCAGCTGCCTTTTTCAAGTATGCAGCAGCCTGTTTGTATCCCCTGTGGACTCCTGCAGCTGCAATGTCATTACAGTAAGCAGAGGCAATCATATATTGAGCGTCAGCATCTCCATGATCAGCCGCTTTTACATACCAGGAAAAAGCCTGCGCAGTATCAGCCGACAGATCACCATATCCATAATAATAAAATTCAGCAATATTCCTCTCTGCCTCTGCGCTGAAACTACTGGCCTTTAAATAATAACTGAGAGCTTCCCTGTATCCATCTACAGTTTTCTTTTGTTTATATACCTCTGCTAATTTAAGTATTGCAGGCACGTACATTTGTTCCATTGATAAGCTTAACCAATGAATCGCCGCCTGTTCATCTGCCTGTACTCCCTGGCCCTTCAAAAAAAGAATTCCCAGTTCGTACTGAGCAGCGTTATAATGATTATTCGCTGAGGCATAGAAGTAATCATAAGCTCTTTTATACTCTCCCCGGCCGGCGTAGATCTGTCCTAATGCGCATTGAGCCTCCCTGTTATTTCTATTTGATGCGTTTTCATACCAATCAATTGCGTTCTCAAGATTCTGCCCGACTCCTGTACCATGAAAATAAAAGTCAGCAAGCTTCTTCTGACCATCCGGGTTACCGAGTACAGCAGCAATGGCATAATAATTCACAGCCTTTCTCATATTCAGCTCAGAAACGTTATCAGCCGGATTCAGATACCCATTTTCAAATAATCGGGCCAGACAATAATATGCATCCGCATATCCCTGTTTAGCAGCTCTCAAATACCAGTTATGTGCCTGCTCATATTCCTGATTTTCTTCAGAAATTGTCCCCATCCTGTATTGTGCTTCTTTATTACCTTTTTCCGCCGCTTCTAAAGTTTCTTTTAATTCAGGTGTTATCATCAGCTCTTCCTCTTTTTATTTCGAGCGGCAATATAATCCTTCATCAAATGTTATAAGTCCCTTTTGCATAAGCCGATCCGTATACTTTTTTACATATTTCTTTTTAATATGCAGAAATTTCTGTATCTGGCATATATTTTTTGGTGTTTCCATAAAAGCAAGAAGGGAGTTGTAACGCGCGGCCTGTTTTTCGATATTTTTACCCGGCTTGAGGCCGACCAGTCTGATCAGATCAGCCATCTCAATTGCTGTCCCATGATATTTTTCTGCATCAACCATAATCATCAGACTGCAGTCATCCGTCGTTTTCCTGACAAAAAAATCATTGACTATTTCATCTAAAACTTTTTGAGAAGCTTCTTCCGTACTATGGGCGCAGCATAATACAATCCTGCTTATGACCGGTGCAAGCGTTTTGTTTCTTTTGCTGTATAAACTATTCCCGGTACCATCAGACATCAGAATGAACGCCTGAATTTCTGAAGTACTGCCCTTGGCCAGCTGCATAACTATTTCAGCGTTTTTAGATGTTGTAAAGTACGTTTCATTTGAAAATTCTCCATTGACCGGATGTGTTGCCACTTTCAGCTCATTATTCTTAATATAACCGATGGCGCCGTCTCCCAGATGAATAAGTATGAATCTGTTATCTTTAACACCTGTCGCCAAAAGTGTAGACGCCAGATCTTTTGGCTCACAGTTCATGTCCTTACTAATTGCACCGATACATGATAAGACAGTATTTATGAGAATATGCCTTACTTCAGCGGCATTCTCATTGGCATATAATTCATCAAAATGGTCACATATATACTTACAAATATGTTTAACAACACCCTCTGCGCCAAAGTGAGAATATCTGGCTGACCCCGCTCCATCCGCAAGCGCAGCAGTCTGGCAGTCAGATTCGCTCAGAAAAAATACTCTGTCCTGGCACGGCGTATTATTCACCTTGTGTCCGCTTCCCTGTGAATAGCTTCCGGTGGCCTTCCACATACTTAACCTCCAAATTACAGTTCTCCCCAACCGGTGTCATTAAAGATCGCCACGGCATCCAAAGGTACTGCCTCTCCAGGTGTGGATTGTGAAGTTCTTGAGACACTTTTACTCAGCCAGGCAAAAAACTCTTTAAATCTCAAGCCTCGCAGTTTTAATGCCGCTCTTTTCGGTGAAAACCTGTTCAGTGTTTCCATATCAGCTTCTTTTCCGATTCCAATCGGAAAGATGGTCAGTTTTTTCTCGTTGACCATGGCGGCCGTACGGGATATTGCTCTTTCAAGTTCTTCCTCAGATCCATTGGGCTCTCCGTCTGTCATCAATACCAGCCACGGCTGGTAATAATCCACACCTTTGTCTTTATATGCCTGTTTTCTATTTTCCAGCAGGTCCAGCGCCAGATTGACACCTTCCCCCATGGCTGTATCTCCATTTGCTATCAGTGCCGGCACATCATCAACATTATTTACCCCTGTAAAATCCATTACACATTTCGCAGAAGAATCAAAAGTAACAATGCTCACATCCGCAGCATAGCGGGCAGTCCCATCTTCTTTGACTGTCTGGATGAACAGTTCAATGCCATCCTTCATCTCAGATATCCGGGTAATAACATCTCCCTCAACAACATTATATGTTTTTCCATCTTTATAAACTGTCTCACCTGTTTTTGTGTACTCTCCGCCTTCGACAGTACTCATGGAGCCGCTTGTATCAAGGCATAAACAAATCGGTACTCTGGTTGCCGGATTATCTTCTAAATCCTGAAAATCTACAATTCCTTCAATACTCATTTCAATGTCCTCCTTATTTATAGCTTGTCTTATCAACAACACCGGCCGCGCAAAAGCGGTTACGTGAATGCAGAAAAGCTAAATGATTCACTTACGCGGATGCACATTTCCGGTAATAACAATACGCTTTCAACGTTTCTGTCCCGGAGGCTTGGGATATAACTCTATCGCCTCCGGACCAAATCTCTCTAACAGACCATTGTCAAAAAAGTAAAGGTAATATTGGAATATTTCTAACCATTTGTTTACATCCAGGCGTGTATTTTCTTTTGAATGTATACCATGTTTATAAAAAGTCTCTTCAAAAGCATCCTGCACACGTCTTGGCAGGATCTCGTACATAGTATTCCAATCTCCTTCCGGTACGGACTCTTCACTTAATCCCATTCTTTTTCCATAAGGAAACTCCATGTTTTTAATGTTCTTTCTTACACCGACTCCACCTTTCTGTGTATACGGTTTTTGCCCCATGAGCATTATCATAAAAAGCAGTGTTGCTATTGCAAAACTTTCGTTTCCTTTTGTTCTAAGATATCCGTATCTCTCTCTATCCTGTAATTCCGGCGCGGTAAACTCCGGCTTTCCTACCGGACACGGAAATCCCTCTACCTGATAGCTGTCCGTATCGACAAGATAGATTTCTTCCGGTGATTTGACCATAATGTTTTGTAAATTAATATCACCGATTATAATGTTTCTGTCATGTAAGTACTTTATCTTTTCCAAAATACACACACACATACGAACCAGATCCCGTCTGTTCCAATCCGGAAAGTATTTCATCTGACTCTCTCTGGGAAACATCCTGCCAAGATCATTTCCATCCGCTTTCGGCATCAAATACCCCACAAACTGTCGGTCCTGATTAAAAAGCATTGCTACCGGATAGCAAATACCTTCACAATCAATTCTTTTACGAAGCATCAATTCTATTTTTGCTTTTGTCCGTACTTTGTTATGATCCGCATGATATATTTTCGCTACAAAAGGTGTATTGGTTAAATATATTGTCCCTTCACCACCAGGATTGTTAACCTGTTTACCCAGACGGATTTTGATACCGTCTCCCGCAAAAACAATGCTGCCCTCTTTAGCAACTTCTTTTAAAGGAATTATCGAATCATCAGCAACTTCTATTTCTGATGCAAGTGAATAACACTCTTCCGGCAGAGCTGCTGCAGTATATGTTCTTTTTGCCAAATCTTTTCCTAAATAATTCATCTCAATACCTAATTGAAAACCGGCAGGTATGTCAGACAATCTGATTACTTAAAATGGTTGATAATTATTAGTACCTTCATGTCATTACTCATCTATGTATTATACAACATTTATGTGTATAATTGTTATGTTCCAGGTTATTCAGCCATCCCAAAATAA
>AUXO015603315.1_pt1 | contig 11183 bp, 11 predicted proteins | sample 768731 | NCBI WGS metagenome assembly AUXO01 (sample SAMN02715735, study PRJNA202380) | gut metagenome | biome: sheep rumen | host: Ovis aries | place: New Zealand: Palmerston North | reverse complement strand
CTCCTTCAAATATCTGTGTTACACAATCCTCTTCTATAAATTTTTCGCTTACAACTTTAAGATATGTCTCCTTCAGCGCGTCGGTGCAATATGCAACTCTCAAGCCAATATTTCCCAGTTTCAGACTTGTATCATTGTTTTCTGGTGTTTCTGTGTAGTCCTCGTTCAAAACGGCCGTACCTTTGGGACCCATCATTTTATTTTTGGCGTCATTACAATACAAATCTGAGAAGAGATATCTCGTATCTGCCTCGCCGCATTTCAGACCAATCCTAACTCTCATTTGTTCGATGGTTCCACGATCAAGGGTCAACGTACTGATAATGTTTGTAGATTGCGTCGCCATCATCAAATGGATTCCATAGGCTCTACCTTCAGTAACAATTCTTTTTGCCAGATTGGCACAATTCAAAGCAACCTTACGGTTTGTCGAATCATTGAATAGTATCTGAAACTCATCCATTATTATAAGGATTCGGGGCATTGATTTTCCCGTTCCCTCAATATAATCTTGTATTTTTGTATACCCGCCAGACTCTTTAAACTCAACAGATCGGTTCTCCATTTCCTGCACAATATTTTCAAGAATACTTTCCCCAAATTCCTGCATGGCATCCAGGGCTAAAAGATTAATGTGCGGAAGTCGTGCCGATTCATATACTTTAAATTCTGTCCCTCCTTTAAAATCCATCAGGTATAAATGCAACTGATCAGGAGAATAGTTCAGCATACCGCTCATAATAATTGTATGTAGTAATGTGGATTTTCCTCCACCCGTACCTCCGCCTATAAGACAATGATGGGAAGTTCCTTCTCCAAATACTAGATTCACCACTGCATCCCCATCACCAATTCCGATAGGTATTTCTAGATTTGTTGATGACTTCCTGCTAAACAATTCCGCAGGCAGAATATCATTAAACGAGATCCCTCTATGCTTAATTTCATTTGCCTTTTCAACATATTCATTTACAAAAGCAGATATTGTATCCGGTTCTTTTTTACCAGGAATAGAAACCGGTAACCCAAAGGGCATCAGTTGATATGAGCCGTCTTTAAATTCCGCAACAATGCTATTCTTTTGAATTTGTTCCAGACTGTCATCGATGGACTCATATCTTGAAAACTTTATTTCGGGATCGTAGCAGATAAGCGTATATATGCCGCATCGGTTTCCATTTTTCAAAATGCTTAAAAGCGTATCTATGCTACGTGAATCGAATCCCTTTGGAAAATCATATATAAGCAGAAGGGTAATAGATTCTGCTCTTCTAGGTGCGTTTAAGTTATACTCTAAAATATTCTCAAATCGAGACCCAAGTTTATTCTGTGTAAAGTCATCGATCAATAAATTGATCTGTTGTAACATCTCATGTATTCTGTCGTGACTTGTTACTACATTGAAAAGTTCTGGCAGTTCCTTTCTTAAATCCGAAAAAGGTTTAATACTATTTCTGTTCTCAACATCCACGACACTAAAGTTAGCTTTTGTTACCGGAAGGAAGGACAGCAAATCCCACATAATATGATGCGTGAATTCTCGTATAATCTCCGCTGTTTGTTCAGAACTGTATAGCAACATATTAAAGCTGCTGTTTAGGTTCATGCTTAGAGGTAATTTCACTTGATTGAAAAGTGTGACTTTGCCATCTGTACAGAATGATTTTCTTATAGTATCAAATCCTACGCTTTCAGAAAAAATATCAGCCGGGTACAGAACAGTTCCAAGGGTAATCCCCATAGGAAATGTTGTATCTATATCAGGTACAGAAAAATACTGCTTTTCGTAAGTCAAGAGCATATTTTTCAGGTAGAGTATCTGCTCTGCAAGTTCATCCTCATTTTTGGCATCTACAAGCTTTTTTATTTGAGGTGAAAATACTATTCCTCTATTTTTAATACCCTCAAATAGCAGCATATATTTTCCGAAGAACTGTATAAACTCATTTTTATCAGGCATCGGAATAAAAAGAAGCGGCATTCCTCTCAGTACATATGAGTTTTCAGTGCACTGTATGATAGAAGTAAGCCCTTCGATTGCCTTTAATCCTTTTGCTATATTATTTTGAATTCGACCGGTATCTTCCTGATGTGTAGGTATAATTATCGTATATACACCACACCGGCTTCCATTTTTTATTATATTCTTAAGACCAGATAGACTTTGTTCGTCAAATCCTTTCGGAAAATCGTATACTACCAATAGTTTGGGTTCTATTTCATAGCTCTCATTAGCATCGGCATAACTGTAAATATTTTCGAACTCTGTCCCCAATTTCTCCTGAAGGATATATTCAACATATTGCGTCAATGAATTTATCCTTTGAGATATTTCATCACGCGTAATGCTAAATCCTTCATCGAATAAATCCTGTAGTTTTTTCTTTGCATCATAATATGGTGCTACACTTGTTCCCCTGTTTTCCGGGTCAATAACAGCAAATGTTAATTTTGAAACAGGACAAGCCGAAAGAAAACTGAACATTATAGCATGGGACAAGAATCTTGCATGACTGTTATCCTGTCCGCCATCATTTATTTGCCATGCCGGAGCATCTTGAGTGCTTGTAATGATAGGAAATCTAATTGATTGGCCAGCTAATATGGGTGAGCATTTATCCTTGATTAAAGAGGCTACTATAGGAGACTGCACAAAAAAATCCACAGGATAATCCACAAAAAACATGCTGAGAATTCCTGACTCGATACCGGAACCCGCATTTACCTTTAAATATGTTGCTTCATAGCCTGACAAAACTTCAGTAATATAATCTGTCAGTTCATCTGGCATAATGGTATCCAGATCACTACAAATTCTGTCTGCAATAGAATCTATTGTTGTCTTATAATTCGTTTCTAATCGTGTAACTTCTGCGTTGTTTTGAGCGATGATTTCCTTTCTTTTCGAAAAATATGCCTCCTTCTGGTATGATAAGCTTTCATTTGTAATAGGAGGCAATTCTTTTTCTATCTCACCTACGAAAGAACGAATTGTATTTAAAAGTACGATCAATTCTTCATAATCCTTTTTTCTTTTACTGGAAAAAAAGAAATTCAAACCATTGATCAGAGCTGGAAGAATATCTTCTGAGTATTTTCTTGAAATAGTCGCATACTGACTTTTGATGTCATCAAGGATCGAAAAATAATCTGTAACCTCATTAAACTGGTCGCTTGTTGTGTTAGCCAGTTCTGCTTCCTTGTTACGTTTTGTCTTTAAATAGTATTTATCGACCTGTGTTAAACGAGAATCTAATGCTTCTACCTCAGACAGAATTCGACGAGCCTCACTAATCGTCTGTTTGGATTTTGACGATATACTATTACAATTTGCCTTATAACTTGCCTCGAGTTGCGCCAAAACAGAGGTATGCTTTTTGGCAAGAGATTGTTTATTTTGGTCATACCTTGAGCGGGCCTGAATTATGGTGGTCTCTGCCCTGTCTGCAAAAGCATTTAAATCGGCTATGAGTGAAAAAACTTCTGATTGCGTCACTAAGCTCATATTTTTACATCCTTCCTCTGTAAAGGCACATATCTCTTTATTCTTCTTCTATTATTTCGTATTTGCATTTACAGGTATCTTTACACTGATTGTTAAAGCCAACTTTCAGTGATGTAGTCACTTGAAGCGGATAGCTAAAGAGCTCCACCATTTCACCGCCAATGTTTGGATCGGAAGTATTACAAACAAGCGTATACTGTTCAAGATTATTTAGAAGTCTCGGACGATACCCTTCATTATTATCATTCAATATATCTATTATCAGCTTTATGCCGATACTGGTAATGAAATTAATATCAACAGAAATGCCAGGTTCAAATTTCATTCCTTCGGTGTTCTCCTGATTAGAGTAGATATGATGATTCGCCTCCGCCCTTGCAGACAAGTTTCCACCAGTACCTAATGCACACTCATAGCACGGCATGCCCTTTCCTGGAATATGATAGAATATTTCTCCCGCAAATGCCCTTTCCCAGAATCCAATCGATAGAAATGCAGCACCATAATAAATACTGATTCTGTTGGAATAAACATCCGCTGTACGATTATCTGCGCATCCAACAAAGATCGTCTCCCCTCTAACGCAAAAATCATCCAACATGTCTTTAGGGATATTTTGGATGATCCCGTCAAAGGTCTTAATATTCACACTTGGATTAATATTCCTCAACTTTCTGGAAAGTGCATTTACCTTTAAATCACCAACATCTTCAATTCCACATTGGTGCCTGCAAATATTGTGATACTCCATTGTATCAGGGTCTGCCAAAATGAAATTTCCAACTCCTGCCCTCGCTAATTCCATAGCAACTAAACTGCCTACGGATCCGCACCCTAGAATTACAACTCTTTTTGAATTCATTACAGGCGTTTCAAGAATGCCCTTATTTCTGGAAAATATGCTTTGATATAATTCATATACTTCTACCTGAAGCACTTCCCCATCAAAATAGAATTCTACGGATCCCTCTTTTTTTACGCCACAAAATCCAGCATGAATCTTACTCCCTTCTGTCAGGATCTCTCCCAGATAATCTCCCCTATCTTGAAGATTTTCCGGGAAAATATTAATTATTTCCGTGTCCGCATAGTACTTCCCGTATACTTTTCCTACTGAGATGTTTTTAAGCTGTTCAGACGATATGAATACTGTTTTTTTGATTTCTTCGCCAAAAAAATTTAACATTACTATTCGTCTCCATTAATCGTTTTATGCAAAATTTTCCTTACTGTACCGCTAATAGAAAACGATGAATCTTTATCTATATTACGATAATACTTCGGCCTTTCGTTTTTTGATTTTACAAATAGAGTCTGAAATAATTTCGGACTGTATTCATAGCACTTGTCGCCATAAGCGAACACTATTTGCTGTTCTGGCTGAATACATTTAAAATATATTTTTTCTTTTATTTCACCGCTATCTTGAACACAAATGTATTGATCGTTTTGCGTAATTGTCAAATTTATACCAAGTTCATCGCTCATATACGTTATATCTTCAATCATACTATCAAGGAGTATGTCTATAGGCTCTTTATCATCTTCTCTGACTGCGACAGAATTAGTACCCATTTCTTTATACTCTTTAAAGGATGAAGATATTTTCTCGAGGAAAAAACGAAGAGACAGATTACTCTTTTTTATATGTAAACTTGATACCCTTTCGCTCATAAGGTTGTTCATTATTTCTGTAAAACGATCGACACTTTTATATTTTAATAATTCTCCCGGTATTAAATCATCCCCAACCACATAACTTATTTTTGAATACTTGCACGGAGACAACACATGATACATGGTCAATCGAAAAACAGGATCAATATTCACAAGCCCAGATATTGCACCCTCTGGGCGCATATTTGCGTATTTTGAATTTGTACCATCATCTGTCGATGAGAATTGATCTAATGATCCTGGATGCCGATGCCATAATCCTATTAGCGAAAGTGGTACATCATATAAATTTGCGATTTTGTTGATAAGATGCTGTGTATATTGTTGATCGTACTCAAAATAAGCAACTTGAAACACTGATTTTGGACCAGGATCTATGGCCTCTATTACATACCATTCATCATCCTGAAATTTTCCTAAAAGCAAACCACCGGTTTCCGTTTTGATTTTTTCTGTAGTTTCCGCTAAAACTGCTGCATATGCTCTATCAGAAAACACTACTCTCATATGTATCTCCCTTAGCAAAACGCACCAAGAACAACAGATGAGTTCTTGGTGCGTTTCGGCTCATGTATTTAATAATTGCCTTCAAGAGCTACATCATCACTTATTTCTCCATTAAGCCACATCTCGCAGAGCATGATCCATTTGCATGCCCAGCTTAACGCAGATGCAGCAGAAGTGGATCTGCTTTGACCGGTTTTGAAATATTTTGGATCTGCTGAACAAATAAAGTATTCTTCATTCCTGCCAAAGTTATTTCTATAAATGTGCGGCAATCCCAAGCCAAAGCCGTGTTTATATGCATTCTCAGGCGTTCCATATGTTTTCATAATCAGCGGCCACATTTGTTCCGCCAATGTTTTAAGTCTCGGCTGTACAGGAAGGATCTGAATGGATCCACCATATTCATCTTGACCAGCATGCGGATGATTATTCTTGTAAATCAGCATTAAATCCCAAACCATACCACCTTTTCCGGTGGGCTGTACTTTTCCTCTCCAATACAGTCTTCCCGAACCATCCTGTAACTGATTGATCTGGAACGAAGGAAAGTATTTCCGCATTGCCATCACTTCTGCTTTATATAATTCCGGGTCGTTCTGATACCAGTAGTATGCCATCTTAGTCCTCCTTTTTTACGCGAGCTTTCCATCGGGAACTTGAATGGCTGACATGCCCTGATCCTGCATTTCTTCCTTTGTACCCACCTCACCAGAAGGAGATACCACCACAGGTTCACCCTGTCTGAGAGCCTCTGCCAAAGCACGACGACGAGCAGCAACGATATCACTATTATTATTATCCATGGTAACCTCCTCAATTTACTGTATGATATTGGCGTTTTTGTTGACAAAATAATACGAAATAATCGGATTCGCAATCGCAGCAATGATAGAGACAGCAGCGTTAGCTCCACTGGTTAGGTTAAAAATCAGCACGATAACTGCCATGGCAGCGATCATATAGAAGCCAACTTTTTTCTTCTTGAACAGGATTATCGCTGCTCCTGCACACAATACAATTCCGCTTATCATCCCTATCATTCCTGCTGTAGGAGAATATGACATAAGTGCCAGACTTGAAAGCGCAGAAATTGCGTTCATTATCAGTACAAACCAAAACCATATTTTGCATCCCTTTGTAATATCAGATTCAGCAGTCATAGATTCACTCTGAATGTTTTGGATTTGGCTATTCGCCTGATTTTCAGGTATCCCAACTACCGGGTTGACTTTGTTATCACTCTCTAAGTCACTAGTGGTTTGCATGGTAATGGCTGATCCACAATACTTACAAAATCTACTTCCCGCAACTAATTCTCCTCCGCAAGATGGACACTTCATTAAATCATTCTCCTTTTTAAACCAAATTATTATTTATGCAGCAAAGTCACGGATAATCTCACCGTTCTCTGCTATCCTTGTTACACACTGTCTCATATACGCTTCAGCCTGATCTTCACCCTGATCTCGAACCATCTGAGCAAACGAGTTATTATATAATTGACTTCCTTGTTGCATCAGTGTTTCGAGATCAACGCCACGATTCTTTTGACGGATCATTGTATAATCCATGTATTCCTGCATCTGGCGAAGTGCAGCACTGTCCGATTCAATGAATCCCTGCGTTCTCTTCATGTAGCTTACGTAATAAGATATCTTTTGAATCGTCTCAACCAGTGCCTTTAATGCATAAACAAAGAAACAGATCACGAATTTCGCAAGGCCAATGCAAAGAGAAAGTACTATATTTCCTGTGGAAACAAAGAAGCTCGGAACTGCCGCGAAAAAGCTCCTGAAGAAGTTCCCGGCACTTCCTCCAATCGCCGCGCACAAAATACCGTAAACTAAAGATCCGCCTGCACCACCGCTGCTTCCCCAAAGCAATCCAATCAGTGCACCTATTACGCATCCAATAACACAGGTTATATAGCGGCTTTTAATGGTTGCGTAGTTTGCCTGCAATGTATTGACATTTTCCTGAACAAGTTCTTGAGTACAATCATAGCAAAGGTACTTTCCAGCATACTGCCCTGATGTCACGCCGTATGAATCACAGCAATCTTGACAAAGGTTTTTTCCACATCTTGCACATCGACCCACGGCGGGCTCATCTTCATGGTAGTAACAAACCGGCCCCTGGACCCTTTGCCTTTGAGGTGCTGTAAAAGTAGGAATATCATTACCGGGAGCTTTAAACTGAGGAATTGCGGCATCGTCATTTGCCACAGTTTTATTTCCATCTGCGGAACCAGGTGCCGTAAACTGTGGGACATCCGCGTCCGGAGCAGTGAACGACGGAATGCTGTCACTGGACGCGTTTTGTGTGCTATTATCTATAGTCGCTCCACAAAACGGACAGAACTTACTGTCATCGTCTATTTGTTTTCCACATGATCCACAATACATAACTCTTTTTCCTCCCTTTATGAAAACCTTTTAGATGAATACTGATCCATGAGCTGGGCAAGTCTCTCTAACTTCGGAAGAGCAGCCCTTAAAGATTCCACCGGCGATTCGATCATTCTTGCAACCTTGCTCATTGCAAGGTTAAATTCAGAAGCTTTATCATCATCCCATCCTCCTGTCGCCTGCATACCACTGCGAATGCCTTCACTCATATGTTCAAGATCTTTGATGGTTTGCGAAATATCTTTTTTCATCTCACGGACAGTTTGAGAATCTCCTTTTATTGCCATTTACAACCCTCCCTTAAAAAACATCTTCGGCTTCATCCATAATGCTAAGCATTTCATTTAGCGTGTTCATAGAGTCTTCAATGTCAGGTATTGGTTGTTTGAGAGCAGCTATGCATTCCTCGACAATATTGCCAAGCTTTGCATAATTTTCATCTTTCCAACCGGATCCTGCACTTTGATAACTTCTCTGAAGCGCTTGTGACGTTGCCTGCAATTCATGTATGCAAGTTTTACAAACCTGTACACCTGATTGTAGACCGGCTCTTTCAACAGATATCCCATTTGCCATAGACAATAACTCCTTTCGATATATAAAATTAACGCCTTATAGCTAAAGAACGGCCTCCATATCTTCTATAAGATTGATGCACTCATCCACAACTTGATAATTAACCTCTGTCCTATCTTTGGAACTGCTTTCAAATTTTTTGACTGCTTGAAGATACGATTCATTATCACTTTCTATATTTCGATAAATAGTCGTCATCCTTTCTAATTTCTGTTGATACTGATTCAGTTTTCTTTTTGTCACTGATAAGTCATTCTCGCAACTACTTCTTTCAGAAGACATGCTGCTTATTTCCGATTGAAGTATTCTTTTTTTCTCTTTCATCACATCAATCTCTTCTTCAGCTTCTCTGATTGAATGCCTTATCTGATTAATCTGAGATTGAATCTGATCTATCTCTTCTTGAATCCTTTGCCGTTCCTGATCATCATCTGTATTTGATAGTTGAGCTTGTAACGAAGCCAAACGATTCAGAAGTCCTTCTTGTCTAATATGTAATCCTTCAATTCTGTATTCCATCTGAGGAATACGCTGCTCTATGCTTTCTTTTTGTTCCAACGAACTATTAATCTTTTCTTCTAACTGCTGTATTTTTTGCGTTAGTTGCTCTGCCTGAATCTCTAATTGTTTTATACGCTCAGAGGTTTCTTGGATTTTTCCCTGGCAATTCTTAAGACACGCTTGACTGTGTACACTTGCAGTATTCCCTATACCTTCGATATCCGTCTTAAAAGTTCCAAGCGCATCTTTAACTGTTCGTAATGCATCTGTTGAGACATTCAACGGTTATACCCCTCATCTGGTTTACCCATAATTTTCATTTGCTATCGTAAAAAACTTCTCTACGGATTCACAGAATTTATCACCTGTAATTAACACATCTTTTGATTGATGTGCTATACAAGATATCCCTTTTGTTAATGATGAGAATTGCTCATCGTTCCACTGTATAGATGCTGATTGAATCTTAGAGCTCAACCTTTGAACATATCCTTGAAACAAATCGATATCTTTCTTAATCTCTTGAGTATACTCACTCATTTCTCTTCCTCATGTTCCAAGATGGTAGCAGCCAGCCAACACTCATCGAACTCTGATGGAAATAATTCCAGAGTACGAATTAATCGATGGGTACTTGGAATATAGTCAAAATAGAATAATAAAGCCAAAAACATGCTCCAGGGAATCGGGCGATCACCTTTTTCGTAGGCACCATATGTTTGTCTTGATATCCCCACTGCGCTTGCTATATCATCCTGTGAAACTCCAACTTTTGCTCTGAGTGTTGGCAACTCAAAAGCAAATTTCTTTGTCAGAACTTCTTTCTCTTCTTTGTCAAATTTCCAAAAATGATTAATATCTTGTTATTTCTTATTAATTCTTCAAAAACTAATAAAATTGAAATATTGGCATCTTGTAAATGTCAATATTTGTTATTATACTACTCATTTTTGTAATCGACAATCACTGGATGTCAAAATCAGAAGTATGACAGCTACTCAATATATTTTGAATTCAATATTAGCCGTAATCAGTCACATCAGTTAATCACCCCCCAATCAACAAGCAAACATTTACTTTTTCCCAAAATGACATCTAATAAATGTCGGTTTTCTGTTTGTTTCGACATATTATTTATAAAAAGCAATTATTAAATGTCGTTTATCAGGTATAAAGAAGATGTTCAAGAATCGGTCCAATGATGGAAGACTTAATATCACCGGCCTAAATATCAGGAAATTGCGAAAGGCAATGCCTGAGAAGACATCCCAGCGCGCTTTTGCCTATCTTCTTCAGCTACAGGGTCTTGACTTGGAAAAGAACGCCATTCAGCGTATTGAATCCGGTGAACGGTTTGTTACAGATATAGAACTCAAGGCAATTGCTGCTGTTTTGGATGTCTCTGTAGACGAACTTCTGGTAACAAATGATGATCGGAAAAACGCATAACAAGTAGAGGCGAACCTGCTGCCTTTTGCTCTCACCAGACCACGACCGCCTGAAAGGCGGAAAAACATATTGCGCGATTCGTTTCATAATGCTAAAAAGCCGCATCCGCTGCGTGATTATTTACGCGGCCGGATACGGCTTCTTTTTTGTTTTTCATCTTTCATCCCGAATACACCGGGAATTACACCGGGAATAATGCGTCAGGCAGAACCGTCCCCGGTGACTCGTCAAATTTCAAAAAAAACAAGGGAATATTTTTTAAAAATATAGACAAGTTACGAGGCAAGTCGAGAACACGTTATGTTGCTGACCTCCTAAAATGGCCTTAGATATCTTCATTTCCTCTAAACACTCTGAACGGAGTTCAGCACCTCCTAAAATGCATCGTCTGTATTTCCCGTCTGAAATATCTGGCCGTTCGTAGGACTAAATGGCTCAAACAACTGCTGTCTATAGGTGCACAGTAATGGTATAATACATTTGCTCCATCCTGCTTTTGGCTAATTCATATTTCATGCCAAAACTTTATCTTCCATTTATCGGAAGTAGTGCTGTTTCTA
>AUXO013481362.1_pt1 | contig 11183 bp, 19 predicted proteins | sample 768731 | NCBI WGS metagenome assembly AUXO01 (sample SAMN02715735, study PRJNA202380) | gut metagenome | biome: sheep rumen | host: Ovis aries | place: New Zealand: Palmerston North | reverse complement strand
AAAAAGATTTTCTCTTCTTTAATAATCTTATGACCCTTTCGTTCATAACTTGTAATTAAATACATTCGACAAGGTCGACTAACTACTCCGCCAATTAGAAACCCGAGTAGAAACAATCCAACAATTACGTAACTTTCCATATTATTTCTTATATTTTTTGTCAGCAGCTTTCATATCTGCAAGAACTTCTTCAAGATATTTTCTTTCAGCCATTTCTGCAGGTTTTCTTTCATTAAACTTCTTATCATGCATATCGCCAAAGATAAGTTTCTTTTTAACCTTTCCTTTGACTGCAACACCAAGAACACAAATATCTTTAATACACACAGGATAAGTATCCCAATAAATTAATGTGTCTGAAATCTTTCTTCCATTTTTAGTGACATAATCTATAATTTCATTTACTCTTTTTTCATGCCACTGTTCTTTTGTTAAACCCATGAATAATACTTATTACAATCTGTACTTATATCAAATTTTGAATAGTTACCATCTTTATATGACCAGAGTATAGCATTTTCTTGAAAGTATATAAATTGTATAACCTTTCCTCGAAACATATTGAAATACTTTATAAGATATTCCATCATACATTTCAATCCACCTGGTCCGATTCCTGACAAAGTAACATCTCTATAAGTTAATATTTTTTCTAACTTTATCTTATCATTGACTTTATACCAAATACAAAATTCTCCTAAATGGTCTAATACCTCACTTCCATCTTCATTTGATAATTCTTCAAAGTATTCTTTATCAGTAATATCTTTTATGACTTCTCTATAAAAATTATATTCTTCGTTTAATTCCTTTACATTATGACACTTCCGTGGATGATCTTTTATAAAGAATGGAAGGTTAATTTCATTCATATATGCAAGATCATCTTCACTGCAATCCTCTTTGTATTCCTCTTTTGGTAATACACCGTAGTCATCAGCTAAAGCCATATACTTATTTTCTATAATTCAATATCAATATATGAATAATATTTTTAAATACAAAATACCAATAAATAATTTATATAATTGATTAGTATGAAAGTTAGATTAATAGAAGACATAACTCCAGACCAGGTAGATTTAACAGGATTTAATCCTCAAGATAATCTTAATACTAAACTTTGGATCGATAATAAAATAAACAAAGAAGTCAGAATTTCTTTGTTAGAGATTGCATATCAGTTTATGATTGATTCATCTTTAAATACATTCTGCGATGTTATAGTAACAGGTTCTCTTGCAAATTATAATTGGAATGAACAGTATTCAGATATTGATTTACATATTGTAACAGACTTTTCAGAGTTATCTGATGACCCTGCAATTGCTCGAGCATATTTCGATGAAAAGAAATACAATTGGAATACTGCACACACAGATATAAAAATGTTTAATTATCCTGTAGAAATATATGTACAAGATAAGAATGAACCTCATAAATCTACAGGAGTTTATTCTTTAATGAAAGATTGCTGGCTTACTGAGCCAAGCCTTGACAAATTACCAGATACTTCTAATAAACCACAAATTCAGCATGGAGTAGCAGCATATTGTAATATGATAGATAATCTTGAAAATACTCTTACTAATGCAGGAAATGACGCAGGAGAGGCAACAAGACTTTTAAATGTAGCTAATGAACTTTATGACATGATTAAACTAGAACGAAAAGAAGCATTAGCCAGTACAAAGTATGCTGAACTTACGACAGGCAATTTGTTATTTAAAACATTGAGAAGAAATGGTTATATGGAAAAACTAATTAAACTTCGTAGAAAATGTTTTGATATAATTCATTCTGTAGAATAAACATAAAGAGGACACGATTTAGTGTCCTCTTCTTTTTCTAAATATTTCATCAATCAATTCTTTACAAGTATAAATATGATTTTCGACTTCGTCTTCATATTCATATTTTCCAATTGCATGTTTCTTTACAAACGGTGTCTGCGGAGCAAATAAAATGAATTCTGCTTTAATTAAAGTTGTTCTCGATATAATATAAGGATCTTTTTGGAGATATTTTCCTCCATCTTCCCCTTCATCTCCGCGAGGGTCTCCTGAAGATATTTTTAGACCATCTGCCAATAAAGATTTTAAATGTTCTTCAGTTACTCCAAGTTTATTGTAGTATTTACTTGCCCATGAAAATATAGAATTTCCAACAAATAATGTGTCAATCTTACAATCTAGAAGTTTTGCTACAATAATATCAGGAGTCTCCAAAAGGTCAAGAATATTATCAAAAGTATCATTTATATTAATATGAATTGCTCCAGGAATATGTGTATATTCACTAAACCACAAAGGAATTGCTTTAAAATCCATATAATGTAATATTCCAGATGGAGGTGACATCGGCTTCGGTGAAACAAAATTAAGATTAACTGCTGCTGCATCTGGATACAGAGAAGAAAAATCTAAACATGGTAAACTACTCATCTTTTATTTCCTCTCCTTTATAGTTATTATAAACACCATACATTCGTGGAATTCCATCTTCTGTAGTTATAATAGAATATATGTCTGCCCCTCCGCTTCCTGACCTGACATATGGCTTAATCCATTTTGTGAATTTTTCTAAACATCCACAACCGTCATCATCATTAACATATCCATTTTTACAGTTAGACCTAAATGAAAGAACCCACATTCCTGCCGTTGTATCAAACCACATCTTAGACACAGGATCACATACTCCAAAATAATAACTTGCACAACGCATTACACGGTATAAGTCATATTCTTCTACTAAATTTTTGTCATATACAACCACAGGATCTTCTTCATCAACATTTTGGTTTGGACCATTAGCAACATAACGAAGAGTGTCAATTATATTTTTAGGAGTTTCCTTTTTTAATCTTGCTCCAAATATGATTTCTGTATAGTAACCCATCTTGATTTATTTTTAAATAGAAGAAACAACAATTCCTTTATATATGATAGTGATTTCCTTATCACCCATAGTAACAAGTCTAGCTAACTCAACTTGTTTATTTAACTTAAGTAAATCAATATCATCTTCAGACACAGCAAAAACCCATTCGCGTAATACTTTCGTTGGATTTCCTGCTTCTCTTTCACTGATAAGTGCAGTCATCCTATAAGGCTTTTCTCCTTCACGTTCGGTAAGACTGAATTGTTTAATTAGACCAGGAAACTTTTCATGTTCCTCATCAAATAATATAATATTACTATCTATAAGACTCTTTACTTCTTTTGGTTTCATGCTAAATATGTTTATATTTTTATATTTATAGCAAATTGACAGATTAATCTTTATCTGTCAAATATTTTTAAATTTTGACATATTACGAGCTGAACTGTCATTTATTGGACTTAGTTTAACTCCAAATATGTCGTTAAGGTCATCTTCAAAATGAAAAGCATCGCGTCTACCTTTCCACCAAAGTTTATCATTAACAACATCAATCAGTTCAATCCTATTTGATTTTTTAATGTTATCAGAAAGATTACGCTTAAACCTGCGAAGCCAACTAGACCTATTAATATCTTTCTTTTTTGCATCCATAAAATCTTTGTATGTAAATATATACCAATACTTTTGATGATACTCTATCCCTAAAGTACGGTAAGTATTATCATACAAAGTCTTAGAAGATGTCTTAAATATTAAACGAACTACTGGGGAATGATAAGACATATCATCCTGCAATGGAAGTTCTTTACTACGATGTCTTCTATCTCGTGGACCGGAAGGAAATACTTCATTGCAATATACTACATAAACATCTTTATCATATAAAATATTATCAACATGCTCCCAACCATCAAATAATATTTCACAAGAATACATTCCTTCAATAGTTAAATCTCTTGCCTCAGTTACTCCTCGCATAAAGCTCTTTCTTATCATTAATCTTTATGATATAGATAATAATCTTCATCCTTTCCTACATGAGAAGGAACATTATGACCATACTCATATTCAGAATTATCTACATATTTCTCTCTTGGACTAATAGCAATATGATAATAATAATCTAACATCTTCTTGGTTAGGTTTTTATTATATGCCAAGTCATTAAATACAAATTCAAAGAATTCAATGATACGACTATCCATCGAATGCTGTAACTCTTTCTTTTTGTTATTCCACCATTTCAATTCAGATTCATAACTAAATTCCTTTCCTTGATATGCCTTTCCTGCTGCTAACCAGTCACAAGTCATTTCAACACAGTATTTAAATGGAATTAACAATGGAATTCCACCTTTATCCAAATTATCCACCCAATATTCATAATGATGAGGATTATGACCCTTATGATGTAACCAAGCAAGAGAATATCCTTTATCCTCTTTGCAAGAAACAATAGGAGATTTAGTTCCTGTATAGTATTTTACACTCTCAAAAAATTCAGTAGGATGGAACTTACTGAAATCATGTAAGAACCCTCTAACAGGAATGCCACACTTACAAGCAAAGTAAAATACCCAATACTTATGCTTGCATATCATCCAAAAGTGTTTAAAGAATTTTTCAATATAACTCATATGCTTATCTTTGTTTTATGCACCAGTCACGGTAATCAGAAATTATATCTTGATATTCAGCAATATACTTATCATACTCTGTGTTTTCTTTTATTCCATATTCAGGAATATTTGTCCAAATAGTTGACCATGCTGAACCACAAGGAGAAGAATAAAATCCAAAATGACTATGACACCAATAATGAAGCATAGCAGCATGAACTTCTGCTTTATCTGTTTTCTTTCTTCCTTTCAGTTTACGCCATAATTCTTTATTCCAATAGTCATAACGACAAAATATAGCTGTTGCATCAAAGAAAAATTCTAAGTCTTCTTTACTAATCATAATTGTTCTATTTCTTTATTAAGTGAATCTTTCAAAGCCTTGCGGAGAATTCTGCTGCCAGTTCGTTTTAGTTTTCTCCAATGTGCTCGATGAGTACTAGGATTAGTGCCAATAGCTTCAAGCCATTCATAATTAGTTTTAGTTGGATAAGTATATCCTTGTCTGTAAGTGCTTGGCATTACTTGACTAAGCCATCGTTTTCCTGTCGCCATTATTTCTGTTCAGTTTTAGTTCTTGTTTGTGGAAGATTTTTCCAATCATAGTTCTTAAGACCAGACAATCCTTTCACTGTAGCATAACGACCATTTGCTACCATAAGAGACATTACATTGTCTGTCATTTCAACAACAATAACTTTCTTTCCAATTCCAAATGCAAATCCTGCTTCCCAATTAGTTCCTGCAGTTGCTCCTGCATTAGATTCACGACCATAAGAAAGCATAACTACATAGTCAGATTGTTTAATAGCTTCAACATCTGCTTCAAATACCATAAGTCCCCACTCGTCATTTGGATAATCCCAAGCATTTGGAACAGTATGTTCAACAGGAGCATATACATCAAAATCTAAATCTCGAAGCAATGCAATTGCAGTATACATATCTGGCCTTTTATCTTCTTGAAATGTAGTAGCAATATAAATCTTTTTCTTAGTCATGTTTCATCATTTCTAAATCTTTAATCCATAAATCAGCATAAGTATCACGTACTCCCATTATTCCTGATTTATTATCTTTAAACCATTTTATAACATCATCTAAAGTTTCTTCTCTTCCTTTTTTATAACCATCAATAAATGTTCTTCTATGAGCTCTAAGATTAAAATACTCACTATTCTTGCAAGCTTTTTCTGCTTTAGTAAGTCTTCTAACAACTCCTGGTTTAACTTCCCATGGCTCCCTCATCTTCTGATAACTGTTTAGTAAAATCTTCTATTAATTTTTTCTTATCAATCGTTCCATCATATTCAAACTCATGATGAAATGAATTATACTCTCCATTTATATAGTTGTTAACACAGTTATTAAGCCACTCCACTGCCCTAAGAATAGTTTCTTTTTCTCCTTGTTGGTATCCTTCAATAAATGGTTTCCTGTCACGACTATAATCAACACCGATATAATCTACAGGTTCTTTACAAATTCCATATCCGGGTATCCAAGTATCTTTATTAATAGCAGCAACTGCATCTGGATAAGCAGCAATTGCTGCCTTTTCTGCTCTAGATAAAATAACTTTCATTATTCTTCACTATCAGTATTATTAAACTTAAATACAAGAGTATCACCAGGACTCATCGTTTCAAATGTATACTTTCCTACTGCAACTCTGCGCATAGAAGTAGGATTGTTTATATCAGAAATCCACATTATATACCCAGCCGGACATTTATATTTTTCCTGGACAATATACTTATATTCTCCATTGGGAACACCCTCTCCTACATTAATATTACATCCAACAAAGCTAAATAAAACTGCTAGCAACAATACTAATTTTTTCATCTTAATCTTCTTCTCCTGCTTTAAAGTTATACAAAGGCTTGATGACATCGATAATGTCTACAGTAGGCTCAATACATCTTACAATCTCATCTGTGTTCTTGTAAGCCATTGGTGACTCATCAAGAGTAGAACGAGATACAGAAGTTGTATAAATTCCTTTCATAGATTTCTCAAAATCCTTCATAGAAATTGCTGTCTTTGCCTTGCTACGAGACATTAATCTACCTGCTCCATGAGGTGCAGAATAGTTCCAATCAGCATTTCCTTTACCTACACAAATTAAAGAACCGTCTCTCATGTTCATAGGAATGATTACCTTCTCACCTGCCTGTGCAGAGATAGAACCTTTCCTAAGAATCATGTTCTTAGTATCAATATAGTTGTGTATAGTTTCAAACCTATCAAGTTCTTTCCAACCCATCTTTTGAAGGATAATCTTTGCTATTGTAGCACGGTTAAGTACTGCAAACTTCTGCACAATCTCCATATCCCAGATATAGTTCTTGAAATCATCTCCTTCGAGGTGAGCAAGTTCCTTATCTGCAGAAGGTTTCTGAATATTTGCAAGAGCTTTCTTTATCTCAGACTGAATATCTTTCTTTCTTCCTTCAGCCTTGCATCTAGCAATAACTTCGTTAGATACCTGCTTTTTAATTTCAGACATCTCATTAAGTTTCTTAAATGCTAAATCTTGATAAAACTTGCAAACCTGAACTCCTAAGTTTCTAGAACCTGTATGAATTACAAGATACTTATGACCAGTCTTTTCAGAATAGTCAACTTCAATAAAATGGTTACCTCCGCCAAGAGTTCCAATAGAATGAATTGCTCTTGAAATATCACAAGAGTTCATGCATATAAGTTCATCAAGTTCATCGAACTTAGCCCAAGCTTGAGCATGAACATCAAAACCAGAAGGAACAAATCTTCTGATAATACTATCTAACTTAGCAAAATCAATTTCAATTTCACCAAGGTCTATTACAAGCATTCCACAACCAATATCTACTCCAACAAGATTAGGAGTAACCTTGCCATGAAGAGTCATAGTTGTACCAATAGTACAACCCTTACCTGCATGTGCATCAGGCATAATTCTAATGATAGAGTTATCATATGCAGGATAATTTGCAAGTTTCTTAACCTGTGCATATGCTTCATTCTCAAAGGTTTCAGCAAAAACCTTTACAACATCTCCGTTATTTCTCTTTATCTCTATCATAATAAGTTACATTTATATTACAAATATATGAAAATATTATATAAACTAAAACAAGAAGACTCAGTCTTCTTGCTTATCTTGAAATTGCTCTTATATATTTAAAATCATTTCTCAACCAATTCTTTTTAGCAGCATCTACAGATGGATAAGAATATTTTGAATTCACTTCTATGTAGTAATCATTAAATTTTATTAGATATTTAAATGACCAACGATTATCAGCATAATAATTATCATTGCATCTATTTATAAATTCTTCTAAGCTTATATCATAAGATTGTGGTCTATCATAAGAATATATGGATTCATTTAATGAAATGAATCTTCTTTCTCTCCAGTTTATTCTATGCATATCACTTTTGTGCAAGATATCATCTACAAGATAATGATATGTCATTATAGGAATTTCTCTAAGAGTCAACTCATATGCAATACAATGCATTCTTTCATTAAGTTTATCCCAATCTTTGATTGATAGATTATCAAGAATTTTCCAAAGAAATGAATACTCCATCTCAAGTTCATCAGTATTCATTTTCTTTATGTCTTTAAGTGTCATAATTATCTGTTATACCAACAAATGTATTTAAAATCTTTTCTTACATGACCAGCACAAATAGCTGCAGGTTCTGCTGGAATATTACTTACCATCTCTGCAGTAGCATAAAATCCACTTCCATCATAAGCACTTATCGCACCATATATACATGATGATTTGAACTTTGAAATTTCCATCCTGCAAGATGCATCATTGCCATCCATGAACCTTAATCTAGGATCTCTTCTAAGATTATGTTCATCTGTTAAGAGATTATAATAGTGTTCAGTTCGTTCTAACTCTCGCTGATATGCATTATAAGAAATATTTCTAGCCCTATCTCTTGACTTATCTAAGAAATTTATTATCAATTCAATCTCCTCATCAGTATATGCTTTGATATATTTAGGAATAGGTTTTGGTTTTGTATTATAAAATCTATCAGAAACATCAGGAACACTACAGCCAGGATCATAACGTCCTCGCTGTAATGCTTCTCTTTGTTTTCTTTTTTGCCAGACTTCTCCCCAATATCTTTTGCTTGCCCAATACTTCTGTCTAGCAATTTGAGCAGAATAATTTTTATATCCCATTACATATTTCTAAATGAAGTTTTTCTATCAAATCCATGAGATTCTGCATGCTCTTCATCTGTACGATTATCTACAATAGGTTTTTCTTTAATTGCAAGAAGATAATCAGTAACATTATTCCAAACCTCTTCTGCTGGAATTACAGAAGGAATCCAAGTTCCTGCCATGATAGGATTTACAAGTACATCTGGAACATCTTGATTTTTGTAACGGTCATATGAACTAGAAGTAAATCCAACATTACGGAATTTATCTTCATTATTATCTCTATCTTTGATTGAATACTTCCAAGGATACCATCCACCGTAAGAAACTTCTCCAATTACAATAGGGTCAACAATGTCTTTAATTCCTCCGTGTTTTTCACGACGGTCATAATCTTTTACACAAAGAAGTTCTGCTTCGAGCTTTACTGTAGTATCGCTTGCATCTCTAAGAAGTCTCTTTACTTCAACAACATAAAGTTTAAATCCAATAAGAATGCCAACATTATACACATGAACAGCATAATATCCAGGATAAGCAAGAGAAGCTTTAGGTTCATCCCACGTTTTGTGATAATATGCTGCCAGTGTTCCTTCTTCTCCAGGCATTACTCCATTTTTATAAGGACAAAATACTACTGGCCACCAAGGATATTGCACATCAAGTTGATTCTGATTGCTCTTATTATATAACCTTGTAGAATTTCTACGGTCATAAGTGATATAAGCATCAATACCATAGATACCTGCAAGATAATCGTAATAATCCTTTTTATTGTCTATAAGTCTCATACAAATTATATTTACAAAACAAATATATGAATAAATCATATGAATAAAAAATGGGAAAGATTTCTCTTTCCCATGATATTTAAGTATGTTCTTATAAGTTATTGTAGAGTAATAACAACAGCTCTACTTGCTTCTGCAACTGAATTTGTATCAAATGAAGTGCTTACGAAAATTCTATCTTCACTGATATTGTAGTCATTTACAAGAATACTCTTAACAGTATTTGCTCTTCCTTCTGCAAGCTGTTCATTTCTCTTCTCTGTTCCAGTAGAAGTATCAGCACTACCTACAAGATAAACCTTCTCATCTTCTCTGATAACTTTAGCAAGGACATCGAGCTTAGCTCTTTCTACACTTGAAAGCTTGGTACTTCCAATCTGGAAAGTAAATACAGTTTGTAGAGCAGGTTCACGCATTACTTGACGTTCAACAATAACTTCCTTAACAATCTCAACAGGTTTTTCTATAACCTCTGGTTCTCTTGCCTCAAGCTCTGCAATTCTAGCATTAGCCTTTGCATAATCTTCAGCAGTTACAGTATAAGGACAAACTACAAAGTTATGACTCTTCTTACTTCTTGAACCAAACTTATATGTTACACCGAACTGTAGTCTTCCCTGCATGTTAGCAAGTCTTGGTGTAAGTTCTCGGTTATAATTATTCCAAACTACAACAGGTTTAATATTAATTTGCCATGCACGAGCTTTACCAAGATTAATATTCAATTCAGCACCTAAATTATAAGTAAGATAATTTCTATAATTATTAACAACATTACCATAATCATGTCCCCAACCAAGTCCCGGAACAAATACTACTTCTACTCTACGAGGTTGTCCTGGATATCCACCAAACCAATTAGAAAGATTAAACTTTAAATTACCTACAACATTTGACTGGTCAACGAAAGTATTAGAGCCGGTAGTATTAAACATTGCAAGACCTTCAATGCTAAGTCCAAAAACAGGAGTAACATACTTACCAATTTCAAGACCTGCTACAGGACGAATTCCTTTAACAATGTTATTTACACCACCCCAGAAAAAAGTTTCACCGCCAGTGTGCTGGGTAGTAATAGCTCCACCGCTAAGAGTAACATACGTGTTTTCAAAAAACCTGGAATGTTCCACGGTCTGAGCAGTTGCAACAGAAAATGCCATTGCAAGTGCAATAATTAAACTAATAATTTTCTTCATCACTAATCTTTATATTTAAAAGTTTATTAATATTATATTAAAATATATCGTTAAAGATTCATTGTATCTACACTAAACTGCCTTTTAATTGTATTCTTAGGTACATATATTTTTATAATAGCATGCTCATTATAATGAACATCTTGCCACATAATAGTTCCATCTGGACGCCTTCGGTTATTATAATAATCTTCTCCCTCTATTTCAAGATGATTTAATCTTCGTTTAGTACGAAAAAGAGATGCAATAAAATTGGGATTCTTAAACTTAATCTTATCTACCATTTCTATATGAGGAACTTCATCATCTGTTTCGATAAGAATAGAATGATTGGCAGAAACAGAACTAAGCTTCATACCACCAAGATCACTGTGTTCATAGAAATAATAAACAGGAGTCTCCTCAATATATCCGGTTCCAATAGTAAATGCCATATGCAATTCACCAGTAGTATTACTATTCAATGTAATAGATTCAATATTTGTGCTCTTATACTGATACTCGA
>AUXO013481354.1_pt1 | contig 11183 bp, 10 predicted proteins | sample 768731 | NCBI WGS metagenome assembly AUXO01 (sample SAMN02715735, study PRJNA202380) | gut metagenome | biome: sheep rumen | host: Ovis aries | place: New Zealand: Palmerston North | reverse complement strand
CGTTCATCCGTTGCGTAGAACGGCTGAATCTTATATGCTCCTTTGAGGTCTAACTCCTCAAAATTGAATTTGGTTATCATTATTCTTGTGCTTTTAACCAATTAATCGTTTTCTTAATACCCTCCTCAAACAGAGTGCTCACATATTCACCAATGGCCTCTTTCAAAGGTGTGGTATCAAACATAGAGAAGTCGTACTTGATACCATCATCAGGACGGATACCAATACCCACCTTATCCTGCATACCTACCAGCTCTCCAATCTGTAAAAGGTACTCCTTCAGAATGCGAGGAGAGCCGGAACCAATGTAGTAGCAAGCTTGTTTGGTCTCTGAATCCCCCAGGCGATATACAGCCTCTAAAAGGTCATCTACATAGATGAAATCGTACGGTTGTGCGGCAGGTCCAAAGGTGGCCTCATTACCCTTCAGCAGTTCACCAAGGGTATAGCTAACCAAATTGCCTGTTTTATTGCCCACGCCATAGATATTGGAGAATTGCATCCAGACAAACTGCAAGCCTATGTTCTTACAATAGTCCTCCAACAACAGATGTGCACAATGCTTGGCAACACCATACATCATGCCTCCGCTTGTCTGCGAAAGGTTGGGCAAGCTATTAACAGCCTGTTCTGCCACCGTACCGGCACAAAGCAGTTTTTTGACACCAATGGCTTTGCAGAGTTGGGCACAGTTAACGCCCAACTGAATATTATTGAGCTGAACAGTAGGATCTGCCTTGCTAGGGCCATTCACACCAGCCCATGCAAGATGATACATTGCATCATAATCTCGAACCGGGATAAGTGCCTTCAGTTTCTCTACATTATCTAATCCTACTTCCAGTTTCACCACTTGCTCACAATCCGGAATCCTGGGAGCAGCAAAGGAAATATCAATGGCAACAACCTTTACTCCGTTTTTCAGAAGGTTGTTGACCAGTGTGCTGCCAATAAAACCGTTGGCTCCTGTTATGATAACATTCTTCATCATTTCAAGCCACTTAAGAATTCGTCAATTTGCTTGTTCATACAAGCGCGTACATCACCACCTGCCAGCCAGCACTTACTCCACTCCACTATCTTATCCATGGCTTCGCTCAGGTTCCAACGAGGTGTCCAGCCAAAGGTAGACTTCAGTTTGGAGCAGTCCAACTTCAAGAAGTTTGCCTCGTGAGGGCCACCATCATACTTATTAATCCATTTCAAACCTTCGCCCCATTTGCTCACGAAGAGATCCACCAATGCACCTGTCTGGAAGCAGTCAACATCATCAGGACCCACATTATAATAGTCTGCATACTTACTATCCTCATATTGCTTAGCTGCAATCATCAGATATGCATACAGGGGTTCCAGCACATGCTGGTAAGGGCGTGTAGAATATGGATTACGAACAACTATATCCTCGCCTTTCTGTGCTGCGCGTACACTATCAGGGATAATACGGTCATTAGCGAAATCCCCACCACCTATAACATTACCAGCACGTGCAGTAGAGATAGGAACAATAGCCTTTCCTTCTTTGTCAGTGAAAAAACTGCGCTTATAGCTGTGGGTAACTAATTCAGAACAAGACTTGGAATTGCTATACGGATCATAGCCATCCAACTCTTCATTCTCGCGATAGCCCCATTCCCATTCCTTATTCAGATAAACCTTGTCTGTAGTAACATTCAGGAAGGATCTTACACAATTGCTATTGCGGACACATTCCAAGATATTTACCGTACCCATCACATTAGTCTCATAGGTGTATGCCGGATCTTTGTAACTGTCGCGCACAATGGGCTGAGCAGCCAGATGCAACACTATCTCAGGTTGTGCCTCATCAAAAGCTTTCTTCAAAGCCGCATAATCACGGATATCACCAATCACAGAATGGATATCTTTCTCCAATTCTGCAATCTCAAACAGTGATGGGTTTGTATTAGGTGCCAGGGAATAGCCGGTAACAATAGCGCCAGCATTAGCCAGCATCTTGCACATCCAGCTTCCCTTGAAACCCGTGTGGCCTGTTACGAATACCCTTTTGCCACGGTAAAAGTCATTTAATAATACACTCATCTTCTATAACCTTTAACCATTAACCTATAACCTTTAAAAAGTCTTGGGTACTTCTCTCTCCCACCTCTTCCAAGGTGCTGTACCATTAGCTAACAATCCTTCAAGCAGGTTCTTCTCGCGGATGTTGTCCATACACTGCCAGAAGCCTTCGTGGATATACGACATCAGCTCTCCCTCCTTTGCAAGACGTTCTAACGGTTCGCGCTCGAAGGGCTGGCTATCACCATCTATGTAATCAAATACAGAAGGCTCAAGCACCATATAGCCGGCATTGATAGGTGCACCATCCATCGAGTTCTTCTCACGGAAGGCACGGACATTCATATCCTTGGTTATATCCAGCACACCTTTATCCTGCTTCATTTTCACGGCAGTTAGAGTCGCCTTTTTCCCGTGACTTTTGTGGAATTCCACAAGCTTATTGATATCCACATCACAGACGCCATCACCGTAGGTCATCATAAAGGTCTCATTGCCCACATACTCTTGTACACGCTTGATACGGCCACCCGTCATAGTGTTGTAACCAGTGTCCACCACTGTCACCTTCCAAGGTTCCAGATGGCTATGATGTATAGTCATCTCGTTCTTTCCGTCGCGGAAATCAAACGACACATCGCTGTTGTGCAAGAAATAGTTGGCGAACCACTCCTTGATGTATTCCTGTTTGTATCCGGCACAGATGATAAACTCATTGTGTCCGAAATGGGAATACTCTTTCATAATATGCCACAATATGGGCATACCGCCAATCTCTATCATAGGCTTGGGTTTGAAGACAGATTCTTCAGAAATGCGGGAACCAAAGCCACCAGCTAAAAGAACTACTTTCATTGTTTATCTAATTTGTTAATTTGCTCTATACGCTCATACGCATCTATTAATGAACCCTTTGTACAATTAATAATTCTGGCCCCCAAATAGTCTGCGTATCCCCTCATATTCTCATGTTCCTTGAACGTGAGATATTTATCCATCAGCCAGCCAGCCATTGTCACATACTCACCATGACAGTCATAAATCTTGATATACTCATCACCATAAAAGTGACGATCAATCATACAAGGTATATTATCCTCATTTACTGTTAAGCCATCAAAAAAGGTGTGATCGACACCATATAGCCGAATATCTTTACATCCCATATTAAGAAGTAAGTACTCAATCATAATGGTAACATTGACAAAACTCGGGACAGCTTTTCCACTCTTATAGTATGGATACTTATTCTTCTCAAATCCTTCATATTTCAATACACTAATTGGTACTAAAACCACATTGGGATTGGAAATAACCGATCTGACCAACCGATCTCCATTGTTCGGATAAAAGAGATACATTGGCCATTTTGTATCCTCATTAATAGAATTAACTAATTTTTTGTTTCTATCGGATATATTCGGAGAAAAAAACAACGGATCTGCAAGACAATAGAAGTCTGGCTCTAGAATTCTAAAGTAATTTGATTCAGCAAAGTAGTTAAGTACAAATTTGGGCGAATAACGAAAAACATCATCTAGTTGAAGAGTCTCCAACTCCATATTTAATGATGGCCCATTCGCTAATACATAGCATCTACTGTCATTTAACTTATCATTATAAACGAATTCGTATTGCCCGTATTGATGGGTTTCCCTGGCTCTATGATAGCGAAAACGAATCGTTTTATATAATGATGAAACGAAACCCTCCAAACTGTTTATCTTCATTTTCTCACAATCTTTATCATTCCATTGAATAAATCTGTAATCTCCCTTTTATATATGTGATATATAATCAATCCAAAAATCATCAAAACGACAGTTTTAATCCCTAGCGAATATGCCCAACCGACATTATCAAGCAACAATGCGGATAAACAGATAATGGAACTAACAAATGCAATCAAATATAAATAAAGTGTTCGGAACCTTATCTCCTTGTTCTTCCACATTGAGATGAAAACAGATAAAACACTCTTAACAAAAAAAGTCGCCATAAAGGCTACGCCGCATCCAATAAAACCGAGTACGGGGATAAGAAGTATATTTAGACCCACATTAACGGCAATTGTGGATACGGTTATTGTAAAGATAACTCCTGTGTTTTTGAGGAAGAGCACATTCACATAGAAAAAATAGATAGTCCCGAAGATTGTTCCACAGATCAAAAATGGAATCACTTTCCATACACCGTCGTAAGCTGGGTTAGAAATCATTAAATCCAGCACCTCCTGGCTGAAAAGAGACATAATCACACAAATGAAACAAACAATCCATGTTATCATCTCAGACATTTTCCGTATTTGAGGCATATTATTGCTTATGTCATTTGCTTTATCAAAGAACCAAGGAACATAAGCATTATTAACGGCAATAGACATCGTGTTCGCGACCGAGCTATACTGACTTCCCAAATTATACAGGCCAGCATCGGTCTCAGATCTAATTCCATTAACGAGAAGTTTATCAATCGTACTATTAGACCAATTTGCAAGAGTATGAGGAAGCAGCGGCAATGAATACTTGAAGGATTCCTTTGCTATCGACTTGTCAATCCCATGGTACTGATGTATAAAGAAAACTACTATTACATATAAAAAGAATACCACTGAAGTGATTAGACCTGCTAGTAGCACTCCGAGTGCTCCCATTTTGTATACTGCGACAAACAATATGGTAAGTCCCACTTGCAACAAAAAGTTCAGCATCGCATTTATGCCAAACGTTTTCCCATCTTGTATGGTCTGCAAATATCCTTGAAATAACAGATATAAAGGGGTTACTATAACATTTAGTAATCCAACCAACACATAAGGATAGAACTCGATACCACCAACCAGCGGATCAACTATCCATCTATGAGCCAAGATAAATAATCCTCCAAAAACAGCAGAATTCGTTAAAATAATGCATGAGATTGTACCATATAATCTTCTAACATATGTTGATTCACCTTTGTATTTGTAATAAAAGCGGCTGCCAGCAGCATCAAGGCCTAAAGTAGTAAAAATCGCTAAAAGTGCTGAAACTGATGCGACAACTCCTGTAATGCCATAATCAGCTGGTGTTAGGTATGCAGTATAAAGGGGTAATAGGAAAAACGATACACATTTCTGTAAAATCGTTACCCCCGTGTATATTACAGAGTTTCCAAGTATCTTAGGAACAGCCATTTCCCTTATGCTCTTTCTCTATTTGTGCCTGACGCACGTACGAGTCTATCCACGAACACTTTGTACAGTTAATAATTTCTGCACCTAAATAGTCGGCATAGTTCCGCATGACATCGTGCTCTTTAAATGTTAAGTATTTCGTATAAATATACTCCGCTACTCTCCAAGGGGTACCATCTTCATGTACATCAACAATACTTTTTTCTGTCCCATAAAAGTGAGTATCATCAATATATAAGACATTATCATCACCAACTATCAAACCATTAAAGAAGGTATGATCAGCACCATACAAGTATATCGCTTTAAACCCCTCGTTTAAACAAATATACTCAATCATCATTAATACATTTACAAAAGAAGGTGTTGCAAACCCTTTCTTATAGTAAAGATTCCTCCAACACTCAAACCCCTCAAAATGCAAAGTGGAAATAGGGATAATTCGAATATTGGGATTTTGAATTTTCTCTGTCACTTCTTTTTTACAAACATTAGGAACATATAATGACATTGGCCAATTTACTGACGTATTTAAAAGTTCAAACAAAGTCTTGATCTTTTCGACAAAAATAGTATCCTTATAAAACCCTGGGTCCGCTAAACAATATCGAGTAGGCTTTAGTTCATAAAACAAATCAGAGAAGGCAAAGAAATTCATTACAAATAGAGGGAAAGCGTTTAGCTCATATTTTTTGCGCAAGGCCTCAATCTCTTTATTTAATGAAGATCCAGTTGCTAATATCCTAATGGCATTATTTTCGTAGGAAGGGCGATAGGGATAATGACATCTTCCATATTTAAGCCATCGTCTTATGTAATGATAATCAAAACGAATTGTCTTAAATATTGCTAATAAAAAATATTCTACTTTCGCGAAAAAAGTCAATTGTACTTCCATATACAGGTTAAAAGTGCTTTATCAATTCATTTGCTTTTTTATATTCCTGAGGATTCCCAATATCTATCCAAGTCCCATTTAATGGAAAGCGAATCACCTTCTTGTTCTCTGCGATCAGTTTTTCAATAAGATCGGTAGCATTATAGAAAACATCCTCAGGTATCTCATCCAAAGCACGACGCTTTATCAGGTAGATCCCTGCATTTGCATAATAATTATACGTCGGCTTCTCCTTAAGGCCCTGTATATTTCTACCTTCCAAATCAAAAATGCCATATGGTACAGACACCGTATAAGGTACAGCGGCGACACTCATTTCCGCATCATGTTCTTTGAAGTGCAGATAAAAATCTTCATAGTTAATATTGGTGAACAAATCGCTATTCATCACCAGAATAGTGTCATTATAAAATTCTTTCACAAACTTTATTGAGCCTATTGTACCTAAGAATTTGGGCTCTCTAACAGTCCGCACAAGTACTTCTCCTCTAGGCTTGAAGAAATGCTCTTCTAATTGTTCCTTAAGATAATTAACTGTAACAGAAATATTTTTAACGCCATATGAAATAAGACGGTCAATATTATGATCAATAATGGCCTTATCACCTACCGGCAAAAGAGGTTTAGGAGTTGTATCTGTGAGTGGGCGTAATCTTTCGCCCTTTCCACCTGCCATCAAAACAGCATCGATTGGAAGAACAGTCTTATAGCGCTCCAGATTAATTATGTCAACTATATGACGCTCTATGTCTAAAATAGGGACCAGGTGCATCTTTTTCTCTCTTTGTTCGTGTAGATGCCGGACATCGTAATCAATCCCCTCTGTCAGAGACTGAAAATTCCTATTAATAACTTTTGAAATTGGGTCAGTTACAGAGGCCCCCGCTATGAGCGCACGTCTTGAATCGCCATCAGTAAGTGTGCCCACCATCTTATGGCTGTCGTCAACAGCAAAAAGAACTAACGGTCCTTCACCTATACTATTAATTCGAGACAAAGCTTGAAGTAAAGTCTCGTTTTGATTAATTATATATCGTTTGTCAACCATAAAGCGTATATATTTATCTTGACTGGAGTATATATTCCGCCATCTGCCAGTCAAACATATTGTCAAGATCCAAGGAACTATTCTCGTCCATAACATACTTAATGCGTTTCTTCATTTTATGCATATGAGTAGTCTTGAGAGTAGTCGCATTCATAATATAGATCGCGCCATTATATTCATATACTTTAGGGGCATCTTGGCGACGGAAAATATTACCATCTCCCTTACATACATGAAGATAACCATTAGTATCTTCTTCGAACACACTATAATATGGGTTTGCTGCGCATTCCTTAACTGACACTACCATATCCACCTGATCAGAAAACAATTTCAATGCTTCCTGCAAGTGTTTTGCCGTGCGAAAAGGCGAAGTATTCTGTAGAAGAATAACAACATCATAATGACGATGGAGCTCTTCCTCGTAATAGTTCAAAGCATGAAGCAAGACTTCGTATGTGCCAGCAGTATCAGAGGCCAATTCATCCGGTCGTACAAAAGGAACTTTAAGCCCATATTGTTCTACAACTGATATGATTTCAGCATCATCAGTAGACACGCAAATATCCTCGTCAGGAACAATCGAGCGCGCGACATCTATTGTGTAATAGATTAGAGGTTTCCCACCCAGCGGCTTAATATTCTTGTGTGGGATTCCTTTACTCCCTCCTCGTGCTGGAATAATTATTAGTGGCTTCATCTTACGAATTGGAGTTAGGATGGTAGGAAAAACCTACCATCCTTTCCCACTTTATTGTTGTTTATTATTTGTAATCTGATTTAAGAACCCATTTCTGCCCCTTTTTCTCGAACAGATCTTTGTTATAGAATTTATCTACGATTGCCCAGAACTCAGACTCTGAATATCCAAGAAGTTCGCAGAAATCACGTACACTCAAGGGGTCAAGATATGCATCATGCTTTTTGATAATCTCAAAGCCTTCTTCGCGAGTAATCATTCCATAACGGACCATTCGAGAAGCGTAATCGGTTGCAAACTGATGACCAAATTTGGGGTACTTCATCCATGGATGAACAAGGTAACCACGCGAGTCAACTTGGTCAAAACATTCTGCATGATGAGTACGGTTCCATTCATGGGTCAAATCATGGAATCCTCTGCGTTTAGCAAACTCATAGTTCTCAAAACTATTCCAAGGAAGGAAGTAACTAATATACATAGGATCGAGTTTATCCAATTCTTCCTGTGTGGGAGGATCAAAAAAGTTCAAGTCTTTTGCATCAACACCATAGCTAATTACTTCCTCCTTACTGATTCCTGATGCCACACCATTGTTAACCTGATCTTTAGCAGAATAGGTTTCTTCATCGTTACTTCCACCATACTCGTGACTGACGTTCTCCCCATATACCAACAAGGGGGTATTGAATTTCACAGCCATATGTAAAGGATAAGTATAAATATAACGATCAAAGAAATAGGTAGGCTTACCATAACGCTCAAAGGTCTGACGCATAATAATCTTCTGTGCCTTTCTATTAGGTTTCATCAGAATTAAGTCACAGCCAAACTCTTCCGAGATATTCATAATATTATGCTTGCCTGCCTCGGTCATAGGAAAATTATCATCTACAGAGACCAAAAGAGGGTTCATCCCCATCATTTCTTTCATCACATGAACCTGCCAATGGCTGTCTTTACCACCAGAAACAGCAATCATACAGTCATAGCCACCAGGGCCATTCATACCACGATATTTGTTACAGATTGCTTCTAGCTCTTTATATCGAGCTTCCCAATTAATACTCTTTCTAGACTCATATGCCTGACATGCAGAACATACACCATGCTCATCAAACTTGATACCAGGTCTAGTATCTGGCATACAACATCTTGTACAATACTTCATAATGCTAAAAATATAAATTATAAAACTTTTTCTGATTTAATCCCTCCAGTGGATATGAACTAATCACCTTAAATATCTCTTCAGCCGTATTTTCTTTTTCATACGGATTGCGGACAACATAAGCTAACTCGCGGAATTCCTTAGAGAGTATTTTATCCAATCCGTTCAAAACAGATTCCTCATCTGGATCACAATTAAATACGCTCTCTGCCGCAATCCTTCCATTCTGCCGGTCTCCTATATTCAAAGTAGGTATACCAAACGACGGCACTTCAAGCAAACCACTCGATGAATTGCCAACAACTGCAGCCACCTGTTTCATGACTGACAAATAGCGCAATACGCCAAGGGACTTATAAGCTTTCGCTCTTTCTGAATTTCTGGTTACAAATCCATTAATTGCATCTACAATGAATTGTCCGCCAGTATCACTATTGGGCATAGTGAAGACAACTCGTAAATCTTGGCGTTCTTCCAATGCCGCAATAAAATCATCTATATCTTCTTTTGCCGTTCGATTTCCAAGCGTAACAGGATGATAGGTAACAAGAATGGTATTGTCGTCAATCTTGAAGTCAATCTCTTTCTCAATCTCCTCCTTGCTCATCAACGGCAGCTTCTTGATGTTTTCAACACCAAGGGCGCCCACATTGAAAACTCTCTCAGGTTGTTCACCAAGCTGAATGACGCGCTTTCTGTATTCTTCCGTAGAAGTGAAGTGGAGTTGACTCATCTTAGTAATGCTATGGCGTATAGCATCATCATAAGCTCCTTCTGTAATTTCACCACCATGTAAGTGAGCAACAGGAATTCTCTCTATCAATGCAGCGGTAGCAGCAGCTAGAATCTCATAGCGATCGCCCAAAACCACAATCAAATCAGGTTTCAATTCAGCATAAGCCTCCGCAAAGCCAGACAACGCCCTTGACATGGAATGGAGCGTTTCAACAGCCGTATCTGGAGCGTTGTCATCAATAATAGGAACCTTCTTGTCAATCTTAATACCGTCAGCTTCAATCTCCTGATACGTGTTACCAAATCTAGGAGAAAGATGCATATTGGTGGCAATGAGTTGAAGTTGAGTCTTAACCGAATCATTGATAAGCCGGATAAGCCTGCTCATTAAACCATACTCAGCCCTCGTTCCTGTTACTACACAAATTTTCCTCATAAAGAAATCAGTTCGTCTTCTTCGTAATCTCTTGTAGCCTTCTTTCCTATCACATCTTCCCATCGCATAGGCGAGATACCAGTTCCAGGACGTTTTACAGTAAGATTCTCCTCAGTGAATGCTTCTCCTTTTTTAATATGGCTAGCAGCTACTATACTTTTGCGCACTACGCCTATATTCTTCTTTTCGGAAGCAGAGGCCGTCTTTACGCCTGTTCCTATTGCTTGCTCGATATTACGAATGGCACTCACCATTGCTTTTAATTCGTCAGGTTCCAAGCTGGCCTTATGGTCAGGGCCTTCCATATTCTTATCAAGCGTAAAGTGCTTCTCAATGACCGTTGCACCAAGAGCAACTGCTGCAATAGGGACCTCGATGCCTTTCGTATGATCACTGTATCCCACTTCAACACCAAATTCCTTGCGGAGTGCATCCATAGCCTTCAGATTCACATCCTGGAAGGGTGTAGGATATTCGGTATTGCAGTGTAGAACAATTATCAGGTCTTTACGAAGTCCAAACTTCATCAGGACTTGGATAGCCGCTGCAATGTCACTCACCTCACTCATTCCTGTGGAAAGAATAACAGGCTCTCCATATTGTGCAATCTTGCGCAAATACGGATAGTTAGTAATCTCCCCAGAAGGAATCTTCCAGACACCCAGGTTCAAAGAGTGAAGGAAATCAATGCTGTCGAAATCAAAGGCAGTGGAAAGGAATCGGATTCCGAGTTTCTTGCAATAATCAATCAACACATAGTGATCCTCAACTGACAATTCCAGCTTTTTTAGCATAGCGAGTTGGCTATCACCGGCACTCCCCTGCAAATTCTTCTGCTGATAATCCGCCTGCTTTGCAGTCTTTGTGACAAGTTTCTCAGACTTGAAGGTCTGGAACTTCACAATATCCACACCTGCTTCAGCGGCTTTATCAATTAACTTTTTCGCCAATTCAATGGAACCATTGTGGTTCACACC
>AUXO015988583.1_pt1 | contig 11184 bp, 6 predicted proteins | sample 768731 | NCBI WGS metagenome assembly AUXO01 (sample SAMN02715735, study PRJNA202380) | gut metagenome | biome: sheep rumen | host: Ovis aries | place: New Zealand: Palmerston North | reverse complement strand
AAATGGCTAATGTAACGAAGATAAATGTTGAAGAACGTGATTATACTATAAGCACAGTTGCTTCTTTAGTATCTTATGATTCATCTACAAGTGGTTTAGATGCTGACAATATTCAAGATGTTATTGATGAAGTAAATGAGAAGTTTATAAGTAATGATGATTTGTCAATCGTTGCAAGTGACAATCTTGCAAACAAGACAAATATTATTGAAGGAAAATACATTACAAATACTGGTAATATTGCAAACGGTTCTGATTGGAGTTATATTAGGATTGTAATCAAGCCAAACACAAATTATACATTCGGTGGTTTTTATCTCGGACGGACAGGCTATTTTGTTTTTCATGACACGAATGATGCAAAAATTGAATTAAGCGGAACATCTCAATATGCCTTTAAAGACCCAAACGGTTTTTTGTCTCCCAAAACAATCACAACTCCAAGTAATGCCGCATACCTTCTTTTTGATATAAAATCAGACAGTAGCACAATTCCTCAAGATTGGCAAACGCCTTATGATGAATTGATGCTTTGTGAAGGTAATACTTTACCTTCTTTTAAACCTTATTATAGTTATGTCAATAAAATAAAAGGATATGAACTGAAAGTTCCAAATTCACAAATTGAAGATATAGTTAATCCTTTATTATCTACATCATTACAGCAATATGTACAACATTCTGATTTAACAGAATATATAGATAATAATGATTTAACTCTGGAACCGAGCGGAAAGAATCTTGCAGACAAGACAAATAATATTGTTGAAGGAAAATACATTTCAAATACTGGTAATATTACAAACGGTTCTGATTGGAGTTATATTAGGATTGCAATTAAACCAAATACAGATTATACATTCGGTGGTTTTTATCTCGGACGTGCTGGTTATTTTGTTTTCCGTGATTCAAATGATGCAAAAATTGAATTAAGCGGCACTTCTCCATATATTTTTTCAGATCCAAAAGGTTTTTTATCTCCAAAAACACTCACATCTCCGAATAATGCTGCATATCTTCTTTTTAATATAAAGTCAAATAGTAGTACAATTCCTCAAGATTGGGAAACACCTTATGATGAATTGATGATTTGTGAAGGTAATACTTTACCATCATTTGAACCGTTTATGCAAGAAATATCAAAAATAAAGGGTTATGCGATTAAAGGTTCCAACAACAGTGGTGGAAGTAGTGAAGATGGAGGCGAATCCGAAACGCCAACAATCGAGAATTTACTTGCTGACTTACCAGTAAGCGACGGCACAAATATTGAAACTGGATATGCTTACATTGATAGCACAAACTACACAATTAAGGTAAAGATTTAATGTTATTATGAATGTAATATTTTTCCCACGAAAAGACTATGATGTAGAAATATGTGCTCATAGATTAGGCAAAAAGATGACATATACAGAACAAAGCGACCAAGTTCAAAATGGTTCTATTGGCGTCTTGAACCTTGCAGAAGATTTTGGCATTAAAGTTGGCGCGTTTATGTATTATACTAATTATGGAAACGAAGCAACTGAAAAAATACATGAACTAATAGATAATAACTTATTTTGGCCAGATGTTTATTTCTGGACCCCAAATGCAAACCCAAGTACAACCAGTGGTATCATATCAGAAGATATGTATAATGAATATAGAGATGATTATCATATACCAAGGTTTGTTGAACAGTATGGTAGAGTGCCTAATGCGTTTTCTTACTCTTATGGTAATCAGACTTTCAAATCTTATGCAGAAAGTGATGGATATTGGCTTGGTGGAAGGAATTCAGGAATAAGCGGTGAAACTGATTATGGTGTCGGTTATGGAACACCGAATAATATGCCTTATTCAATAGCACGATTTATTAGCAAAGAAAGTACATTTAGATGGCATGATACTGCATTCCCATCAAATGGTGACAATCCGATAGGTATTTCATATCTTAACACTGTTGCTGCAAAGATAGATGAAACACTTCTTAATGGCGGTTGGTTAAATAATTTCACTCATTGGCACACAATCTTAGCAAATGAACAAGCATGTGGAGAAACAGTAACCACGATAGATGCAGAAGGCTCTATTTATCGTCAGTATTTTCAAATGCTTGCAAATAAGAATACAAACAATGAAATATATTTTGCTGGATATGGTGAAGCACTTGCTTATTTCGTATATCGTAGTATTATAACAAAAGCTGTGATGTATTCACCAAAGTACGACTCGACAAACAGATTATCAATTCGTCTTGAAACACAAAATACATTGAATGTAAATACAGAACTCTTGCAAGTTCCAATTAGTGTGAAATTTTCTACATCGGGAACACCGTTGCAAGGAAAATCTATCACAAGCAATAGGAATCTCATATCATTAGGTAACAATTCCTATATTGTAGAAATCCCATTCGCTAATTTCCCTTCTGCAGAGATTTATATTGATAATTAAATTGATTAAATTTATAATCAAAAAAAGGATTCTTGAAACAAAACTTTAAGAATCCTTCATTTTTTGTATTTAATAAAACTAAACGATAAAATCAAAAACCGGCAATATCACTCTTGCCATAACTTTGCATCCAGTATCATTATAATGAGAGCCTTCATCAGAGAAAGTGTTTCCGTTCTTTCCGGTTCCTGTTGTAGCATTCTCAAGATTTCCATAGCATTTGTTGCACGCTTCAATCCAGTTTCTAAACGCGTTTATATAGATGATGTTTGAATGATTTTCAAGCATATAAAGATAAATGCTACTTTGTGCATCAAGCGCGGTCCATCCAATCTTATTAGTTGAACCATCTTTTATGTGAACTACCGGCAAGTCTCCATTAACCAGAAGTGAAACATTGTTTTCTGTCAAAAAATTCCTACATACAGATGAGTTATGAATGATAAATTCAGGGACATTCTTCCCAAGAGTGTTTAATCTTGAGAGCATGCTTATTCCATTATCTGCAAAGAAAAAGTTTTCGCTTGCTTGTGCAAAGAATGTTTTTGTATGATATTCACCGAGTTTTGCTCCGCCGTAATTATGAATAGGATCTTCCGCGCATATTAAATCTGGATTGAAATCCCATATTTCATTATCTTGATAATTTATTAGAAGTTTCAATGTCCCATCCGGGTTGTCAAGTCTTGAAGAATGCTCTCCACGTGCAGCATTTATATAAGTAATCATATAATCTCTCGGAGAATATTCAACTCCCCAGTACATAAATCTTCCAGAAGAACTACTTATTGTTATAGTCTTTGCTGCAGAATTGCTAACCGCTCTAAACTTAAGCCTCTTCTGATACGTGGTATTTCCCTTTACTTGAACATTTTCTATTGTTTCATTAGAACCGGTGTATGGATTCTTGTATGTTACGCTCGGCAATGTAGTTACTGCGCTTTCTCGCATACTGAAACTAAAACCGTTTGCTTCAATCCATCCGCTTCCGTTATATATTTGAACCGTTCCGCTTGTCACACTAACCGTACATGCCGTGCTGCCTACAGAATCAGTTCTATAAATGAAATTAAACTGATGAGCATCAGCGGGTATTGTAAATTGAACAGAACAACTACCACTTGCATATCTTGTCAAACCGTTTCTGAAACCGCCATCATCCCATTCTGATAAGTTGAATGATGTTGCGAATGTTCCGGTTTCCGTAAACATATTCGTTGAACCATCATGTTCTGTCTTCGAATCATATCTTCTGTATTCTTGACCTTCCCATTTTATCTTATCCCAAATCATACTGGCGATGTTATTGCTATGAAGCAATGGCGGTCTATATGCAGCATCTTCTCTTTCTGTACAATGCTCGATTGTTCTTGCAGTTAATGAAGTTCCTGTATTAACAACAACCAAGTCCTTGTCTTTCAGAATCCAATGTTCTCTGAAATTAGGAAACTTGTCGCTAATATTCGGATATGTCAATGTGGTTATGTCTGTATAATAATCAAGCATGGTATCGCTTGTTTCGTAACTACTATATTCAGGAAGAAATTCCTCTTTAATCTTGTCGTTTTCAGTATAAGGTTCATATGCAGTTGGAACTTCGCCGCGTTCAAGCTGACATGAACCCAAAAGCTGATTATGATTTTGCGCTTTTAGAACTATAATGACATACTTTATGTTATTGTTATTCGGAACAGTAAATACGCGACCATCGCCGAGAGGCGCAAGAACTGTTGAAATCATCTCAATGCCAGTTTGACCTATTTCTGTTGTAGCGTTTTCACCATAGTATGCCCCGTATCCATTTCCATAAAACTGACCGCTTAATGAATATGTAACACCCGGAGTAACTTCTATAAGCTGCGTCATTGCTATGTTGAGAGTTGAATCTGCCTGTATTTTTCCATTTGTGCCGCCAGGTCTTGCATCAAAAATAACATTACTTTCATCAATGAGATTCTTTCCCTTTGCTTTTTCAAACAATATGTCTTTTGTTATTGCAGAATCTTCAAGAATGCTTATCTTGTCCTTTATTCCGTTTATGTGTTCTTTTGTAAAAGTAAGCATTGGTTTGGATGAACCGGATGCTATATAAACATACAAATATGATGCTGCATCCGGTATAATTTCATCTGTCAATTCACCAGTGCCGAATCTTCCGGTTCCAGAAACAAACGCAGGTGTGGCTCCATCAGTAAATGGATTGTCGTCTCTTGTCAACCATGCGAACTGATCTGCTGAACGAAGAGTAGTGAGTTTCCAGCCACGGTAGTTTCTTATATCTACGATGATGAAGTTATTTGAAGATGCGGTTCCAGTTTTCCACTGATTGCTTGAGTTTATGAATCCAACGCGAGTTTGAGATGAAAGAGGTTCTATGCTATAATCAAGTTCAACAAATCCGCCAGCACCATCAATATCTTCTTCAATTGCATTGAACTTGTTAGTTAATGCAGATTGTGTTATTGAACCATCTGTATTAGAACCAGTTGTGTCATATAACTTTCCATTAAGGTTGTAAATGACTCCCTTAACTCTCATCTTGGTTATGTTAGTGCTCATTTGCAAATGCTTACTTTTAGTATTAAAATTACAAAACTGCAAGGTTTCTTATTCAGGCGTGTTTGATGCGGCATATAACTACTTACAATTCTCTAATGCACAGAAACTTACACTAACTAAGGGAAAGAGTAGAACTTACCTGAATAAGAAACGTTGGATTTTTGATATTTTAATACTAAATATAATCATTTTGCAATCGATGAGTACGAATGTAACCAAGATGAGAGTTAAGGGTGTTGTGTACAATCTTAATAAGTTATATGATGAACTTGGTGACAATACAGACGGCTGCTTAACTCAGAAAGCAGCATCAGAAGAAATCTTCAAGTTAGATTCAAAACAAATAGTATTGCAATCTATCTCGGCAAGTAGTAAGATTTATAGTAATGTGACGGCGGTAGGGCAATACTATTACAACACAACACAAAGAAAGATATATAAATGCACAGATTACACGGGTGATTTGAGTACAAGCACATTTATGGAAGTGCCTTACAAGGATGGTGCCAACTATGTATTTGAGAACAAGCAGTATTATTATGATGACACAAATTATTCTTTTATATCATACACGAAATATATAGATGATGAACTTCCAAAATTAAAATGTGAGTCGATTCTCTTTGAGCAAGGTGGTATTGATGTTTCAGGTAAAGAAACAACGAATTCTAAAAGATTGAGATCAAAGAGTTATATCAGTGGCACTTATACCTTGAAACTTCCTACGGGGTTTGTTTGTCAATATATTGTATATTACAATATAGATGATTTTTCTTTTTCAAGTTATGATGGTTCAAAATCAAACTCCAATACATTCATCATTACTGAAATATCAGGTAAGGTTGCAAGAATTGTAATTAAGAAGAATGACAACGATGCCACAGATATTACAGTTTATGACTTGAAACAAAATCTTTCATTGGAGAAAGTGAATGATGATGTGGAGGATTTGCAAGATTCATTGTATTTTGATGTATCAGATGAAGCAAAGTCAGGGCAAGTCAATACATCATCAGAAATAGGCACAGAGATAGTTATCACTCCGACTACAAGCCAAAGCCTTAATTATATTGTTCTTGAATGTAAAGAAGGTGATAAATTTCGTATAACAGGAAAGGGAGGTGCAAACGCAAGATTGTGGTGCTTTGTTGATACTGATAATGAGATTGTAAGCCATGCAAATGCAAATCTCGAAGTCGTTCTTCTTGAATTGATTGCCCCTGATGATGGTTATGTCATCTTTAATGTATATAGGAATCAATCATATAAGATAGAAACCTCGATAGAGGAAATAAAAAGACGTGTTCTTGATTTCACAGATAGATTAGACTCACTTGAAGCCGACTATGCAGAGAATGTGACTAATGCCCCATTTGACAATAATTTGATATTATTTGAAAGAGGTGGTATTAATGTAGTAGGAAAAGATGTTGATAGTAATTATCTTTTGCGAAGTAATTTCATTTATGGTTCAAAGAAAATAACAATGCCTGTTGGATATAGAGTGAGATGGGCATTGTTATACAACAAGGAAACGCTTGCTTTTGTTAACTATTCTCAAGTAAAATCAAGAAATTATATTTGTAGTGGTGAATATGCGGTAAGGATTACTGTTCAAAAAGGTACAGAAGATACCCCTGCAACTGTTGCAGAATTAAAAGAGATAAAGAATTCCTTGGCTTTAGAAGAACTATCGAATAGAATTGCAAATATAAAAATAACATCAGCTGATTACCCAACATTTATAATTGACCATAAATTGCGCGATGTTTCAAGTATTGTAGAAACAATATGGCAGAAAAACTCAAATAATAGAAGATTGGACGATGATAATACAATACATGATAAGGTGCAAAATGGATTTGATGCTTTAGTCGCAGCATTTCCAGATTATGTATCAAAAGAGAACGCATATACAGCTGTCAATCTTCAAAATCCATCCTATGCCGAACTTAATAATGTTGCATCAGGTGATTATTTGGCAACTCCTTCATACAATACTTATATATACAAATTTATAAGAAAACCAAACGATACTACAAAAAAGAAATTGCTGATTGTGTCAGCCTTGCATGGTAATGAAAAAGCGGGTCCAGTAAATACATACATATTGGCATATTCTCTTTGTCATGCAAATGAGCCAAATTTAGTACAATTCTTGAATGCGTTTGATATTTATTTCATTCCTTGTGTTAATGGATATGGTCAGTATCACAATCAGAGAGTTAATGCAAATGGTGTTAACATCAATCGTAATTTCCCTTTTAATGGATGGGTAGCTGATGAAACAGCAGGTAGTAACAATACAGGACCTTATGCGGGGAGTGAAGCAGAGACACAAATGATAATGGCATGGAAAGAAGTAATAAATCCTGATTTTGTCATAGATCATCATAATTACGATTGGGATTTATGGACAGTATATCATTTTTACACTCATATTGGTAATTCAGATCAAATACTTCTTACAAGAAATGCTTGTAGTGATTGTGTATATACATTTATGAAGGAACTTGGTGAGGAGTATTTTGGTGATACAACAGACGAGTATTATAAAGGTGCTATAAACAGAGTGGCATCAACAACAGGTAATGGAACAACAACAAAATATTTCAATGAACAAGGTGCTGTATTTGCATGCACAATAGAAATATGTTCATCCATTATGTTTGGAGGTGACAATGCAGTACCGGGCACTCATATAACATCAAACCATAGTAGGATAAACTATGGTGATGATGTTTTTGCTATTGGTGATTATACGTTAAGAGTACAGTTATACAGATACGGTGAATATGTACTTAAAAATTCATAACGCAATGGAAAAGATTAACAAATTATTAAAAGCACTTGCAAGACTGGATGATAGTTTCATAATTTGATTATGTTTTTATACATCATTATATAATTGGGGTGATTTTGCAATTTTATTTGTGAAAACTACGGCTAATTAAAAAAAAAGCCGTACTTTTGCAAAAAATAAATTAAATTGTAAAATTATATGAGTTATATTGAACATAATATAAACGAAGGATTTGACATCTTATCTGGACGTAAGTTGCGTTTTAATCCAAGACACAACAACATTCTCAACACAGACCTTAGTGGCGAACCAACCAAGTCTGTCATTCATTCTGTTGTCTTGAACAGAGACATCGATGTTTATTCTATATTTAGGAGAATGCAAATTAAGAATCCGGACAATCCAAAAGCAAAAAGAACAGGAGATTCAAATCCTGTCATATATTCTCTTAAAGGAGAACGAGGTTGGAAATTTGAAAACGTCGATTCTGAAAAACAGTTCTGGAGAACGTTTGAGCATATCCTAAGACGATGGCTGCGCGAGCATAAGAATGAATTCGATACAGCCGTTATGGTTCCGACATCCAGTAAAATAAACAAGAAGATTATGAGCATGATTCAAAATCTTTCAGATGAAGTTGGAATATCGACGTTCATCACTAACGGACTTGTTAAACTGGACACAACAGAAATTGAAAATATGGCTCTGGACAAAGAGTCATACTTCTATAAGTTCTGGACAAAACGAGGTAAGTATGATATAGCTTATGATAAATTGATGGAATATTTAGATGATATGGATATCGAATCAAACGGAGCCGGAACATTTAAATATCATCTTATTACAGATATGATTCTCAGAAAGACCGTTCTTGACACTATCAAGTTGGATGAGCAGTTCAAAAACATATATGCAGACGAACTCAATTCATCAAACGTCCTTATTGTCGATGATTCAATTACAAATGGTTTATCAGCAGAAAGTACAATCAAAGCTATATCAAATCTCTATACGCCAAATTCAGTATCAGTATTAACAATGTTTTCTAAACTATACGACGCAGATGGAAAGGAAATCACACATAAAGAAGAAATTCCAGATTGGTTGCTTGATGAAGATTATGTCAATAGACACAAAACATAAACAATATAAAACACAAAGTTCGTCAAGAATTATTTTGACGAACTTTTTTATGTTTGAATAAATTTGTTTAATCATATTCAACGAACACTGATATTTCCTCAGGCAAGATGTTAGTGTCGTTCTTTCCGCTGTCAACATTCCAGCCAACACGCATTCCAATATATACTGTCATTTCATGTGTATTTGTATAAGTTATTGTGTTCACGCTTGAGCCTGATGCAATATTCGAATCTGTAGAACTGGAAACATATGGAGTTAAGCAATTTGAAACATTGTCAGTCCAAGTTCCATAGTTTATTCCAGTGAATGCATAATTTGTTTTGTATTCATCGGCTCCATTTGTATAAGCCTGATATTCGAATATTCGATAAAATAGATCTTTCAAACCGCTGATGGTGATGGTCTGGTTTGGTGCAACTTCTATCAATGTACCATTTGTTGTTCTGCATCGTTTCGGAAGAACTACTTGGTCTTGCGCAGACGGTTTTGGATAAACACCGCAGTCACTCTGTCTGTACATAATGTTTGACTGCTCAAATTCCATTTGAACGATTCTTTGAATTGGACCTATTGAGTGTGCAGAAAAATCAGCACCTTTGATAATTAACGCTTTTCCCATATAATTGTTTTAATATAAAGATTTAATAAACAATAGTTTCATCATTACACAAATACTTCATTGTTGATGAATAATCGAGTTTGAATTTGTTCAACTCGTTTCCGCCAGTTCCTATGATAATGATGTCTATATCCTCCGGATTCACTTGCTGCGTAACCGGGTCTAATGTCTTTGTTGCTTTCCAGTCATTGAACTGGACAGAAACTGCTCTGTCCGAAGACGTGTATCCAGTCTCTGCTACAGCACTCCATCCAGAACCGCCGACTGCTGCCAAATACACATCTTTCTTAACGACTTTGACATCATTTTGAGTCCAAGAACCGCTGTGATTGTTAACGAACTCGTATAGATACGGAATGGAAACCGTTTTGTTGTTCGATAATGTGTATTCCACTTCACGTCTAACCACATCGCCGATATTATAAGATTTTGAAGAATCAAACAGTTCATATCTTCTATTGGACTTTTTCATCAACAATGTACTCCAAGAGAAGAATCCGTCCGGCGAGGAGCTACTTGGATTCTGATGAGCGCAAGAAGAATCTCCCATCACAAGTATTTTCTTTGATGATATATTTTCTTCTCCGTTATAACGTTGTGTTAGAAATCCGTATATGTAATTGAATAGTTTCTCGCTTCCCAAATCGTTTGTGTGAGTTCCGTCAGTTGTATAATAAGACGTGTCCGTTACCATCGGTCTTGATATGCCAGCATCTCTTAAATTGATGAAACCAAATGAATAGAAATCTGCAAATGCTTTCAGTTCTTCGATATATGCACGCCTCTTTATGAAACGCTGTTTGTTGCGTCTGGTTGAAGGATTTGCTATGAGGATGATATCGGCATATGGACACGTGGCAAGAATTTGTTTGATTGTGTCATTAATTGCTATGTCTGCATTGGAAGGAATTCCTGTTATGATAGTAGATGGGGAACCTCCACGAAGATACTGGAGATACTCATCGGTCTTTTGAGATACTTCTGTGTCGATGTTCTCGCTGTCAAAATTCTTTGTTTTCAAGTATCCGTTTGATACTCTTAGAATAGAAAGACCGTTTTCATCAGCAATATCAAAATCATATGAAGAATTGATAACATCAGTAGATTTTTCTATGTTGTCAGTAATGTCAGTTTCTTCAACTTCTGATGAGTCCCATGAGCCTGCTGTATGGTTTGATGTGAACTTATAAAGCAAGCCGTCATGAAGAACGATGTTTCCGACATAATAATCACTCTCGTCAGAAAACTCTTGATATTTTGTTAAGCCAACGTTCTGTTTTAATTTGTTTACATCATGGCTATCAAAGTTCTGCGTCTGGATATGTCCGTCAGTGAAACGTACAATAGAGTGGTTATTATCATCAGCTATGTCAAAATCGGCATTGATGTCGTTCTGAACATCAGCTTTTGATGCAATGCCAGAAGTAATCTCATCAAAATTGCTGGTTATTGCTGCCTGAGTCATGCTTCCGTCAGTGTGGTCTCCAAGCGTGTCATATAGATTATCTTTGAGATTATAAACAATTCCCTTTACTCTTATCTTGCCTATATCCATACTCATTGATTAATGCTTACTTTTAGTATTAAAATCAAAAATCCAACGTTTCTTATTCAGGTA
>AUXO014543543.1_pt1 | contig 11184 bp, 7 predicted proteins | sample 768731 | NCBI WGS metagenome assembly AUXO01 (sample SAMN02715735, study PRJNA202380) | gut metagenome | biome: sheep rumen | host: Ovis aries | place: New Zealand: Palmerston North | reverse complement strand
GATCTGGATGTACTGCATGAACAAGATCCACAAGGATCTGCCCGCCGCCAAATTCGAGAAGCCCGATACGATAGTAACGGCAGAGGCATGTTCGTCCGGCTACACGCCTAACGATGCATGCCGCAATGCCATGACTGTAAGAAGTGATTACTATGTAGCCGGCAGTTCACTCATCCCTGATCCTGACGCTCCCTGCCCTATCCACGTGCCGTCACCTACACCGACTCCGGCGCCGGAAGAGGAAGATGGAGAAGAAGAGTAATAGGGGTGTAAAACTAATAGTGCGAAATAATCCCCCACGGGTGAGATTCGGGGGATTATAGTGATTATTGGAACAGATAGGTTTGCGACACTTACGCTCTGATTTTTGTCCTGAGATGACTTCGGCATGTGACAGCTCCTATGGGTTAGTTATATAACTAATCTGCGAGTTGAGATAAGAAGGATTATCACCGTGATGGCATTTTACGTGTTGATGCGAAACCCCGGCACAGAAGAAGTGTGTCGGGGGCAAAGCATTGACAAAATAAACAGCGTTATCAACCAATATCCTTTATGTGAATGTATTGATAATAGCCGGTCGGATGTGTACTTTCATGGTACAAGCCATCATCATCATAATTATATTCATCAACGACGACTTCATTATCTCGTACTTCCTTAACCCAAGCAACATGACCTCCACTTAACCAAGCAACTGCACCAACAGCCGGAGTGTCATCAACTGTTATTCCAATAGATTGTGCAGCATATCCCCAATTATATGCCCCATCCCAATGCACACCACCATATGACCAAGAGAAATCAACTCCGTTTCTGCTATTCAAGCACCATGCTACAAAGGATGTGCATTCACGCACAAGAAATTGCCATTTATCATGTTGCTGATCCAATGACATATTTTTGTATTCCTGAGGATAGTCATCACCAGTATTGTATACTCTATAAACAATACTTACTGTTTCTTTTTTTTCCTTGAACTTTGTAGTTTCCTTTACTAAGATACTAACTGTTGCTTTACCTTCGTTACCAACAACCGTAATATTACCCTTTGCATCAACTTTTACTATGTTTTCATCTGAAGATTTGTATGTAATTCTTCCATCACTATTTGTCGAAGCACCAAGATTGAATCCGTTAGTATCCTTGATAAGGATATATTCTTTCTGCGGCAATGTAATAGTCGGCTCTTGACGAACGTCAACAACAGTAATAGTTATCTTCTTCGTGGTTGCTAAATAATGCTTTGTGGCTTTTGCCTTAAACTTGATCGTAGTCTCACCGACTCCCTTAATACTAAGACTATACTTTCCACCAGACCCGGATATCTTTGCAACCTTTTCGTTGGAACTAGTGACAGTCACGGATGCATTATCTTTAACACCGGATAAAGAAATCGTTTTCTTTGTTCCGATATCTGCGTAATGGTAACATACTGAGGCAACACTCGTCTTAATTGGCTGAGAAGCTTTAACTATATCAAAACCAAAGAGCCTTCCCTTTGACTCAAAGTTGCCCTTTCCAGTTACTACAACATATCCCCTGCCAATATCCTTATTAGATAGATAAGAAACCGTGTAATCCGTGTCTTTAACCAGCTTTGTATTTCCATTGAAGTATACAGTGATTGAAGGCTTGATTGCACTTCCGGTATATTCGTATGATGACTTAGCTACCTTTGCAGTAATATAATCTTTTCCCATACTGCACTTTTTGATAGTAAAGTACTTTGTTACAGTTCCCTTATAATTACCAATGCCACTAATCTTGACAACAGCTTTACTTCCTGCGTTTACATTGTTCGAATAGCTGACTGTGTAATCCGTGCCCTGCTTGAGTGTTTTACTATCTATCTTTACTGTTACAGAAGGCTTGCGGGCTTTCCCGTTATACATCGGGTTTCCAACGGTAATAGTTGCTTTTGAAACACTTTTTCTGCTATCAACCCACTTGGCATACAATGTCTTATTGGCATTCTTTACTGATGTAACCTTAGTCTTGAACTTCGAATCAGTGTACCATCCCTGGAAAGTATAACTGGTTCTTGACTTGGGATTCTTCAACGTAATCTTGCCTGTATACCATGTAGGATTATCAGATGAATTTGTTCCCCCATTCAACTTATACGTTAACTTATACTTTACAGTAATCTTACATGTGTCATAAACACTTTCGTTAGACATTGAATATGCCGTTATTATAGCAGCACCAGGTTTCTTTGCAGTAACCACACCAGATGATGAAACGGTAGCAACCGCAGTATCACTGGATTTGAAAGCAATATCTGACATACCTGTAGCAGAAAGTGTCTTCTTCTTTCCCACCGCAATCTTTGTTTCATTTGTTGAAAGTGTAATCTTTTGTTGTTCTGGAGAAAGAAGATATTTAGAGTTTTTTAAAACTCTAATAACAGGATCAAGACCTAATTTGTATCTTGGTCCAGTATATCCTCCGCTTTGTATCGCCCCATAAGCATTTACAAACCATGGCATGGGATACCCTTGAAACTGATTCTCAACATTTCTCGTCCAAACCCAACATGTTATGTTATTAGTATCTATCCATTTTACCCCAGCAATGCTATTAGTCATACTGTATCTAACACCAGAATTGGGGTAGTAATGCGTGCTTCTTATATCTGATTCCCCACCTGAATCAGGAAATCCATAATCTGAATTCCTGTATTCGTCATCCGATAATATATAAACTTTATCTACACATGAACTCGAATAAAAACTACCATTCTCATACCCTTTGAAACTATTACTTGTTTCAACAATATCCTGTTTCATCAAATCAGAAAAAGCATCATTGTAAAATGCTCCATTTAGAAAGGATCTTGCTTCAGACTTATCCCAACTTGCTATATAATCATCCCCACAGAAAAAGCTTTTAGCAAATACTACTTCATCTAGAATTAAAGTATAGCATGAACCATCATCATAAAGAACTCTCCACTTAAGCGGCATCATTTCACCATCATAAGAATCCTCTAACATGTACGAACCAAAAACAAAATACTTTTGGTTTTGGTTTGAGTCATTGGTAATGTCTGGATCATCATACTTCTTCACTTCCGCTTTTGAAAACGCCGAAGATGTATTTGAACCACTATTATCGCTTGCAAATTCTTCCTCTGCTACTTTTTCAGCACTATCATTATTATCCTTTTCACAATCATTATCTTCGATTACCTCATTCGTATTGTCTGTTACATTCTCTTCAGAGATTGATTTATCAGATTCGCCATCTTCGCTGGGTATAGCCTCTTCCGTAGGATCAGACTCTATTTCATCATTCTCGTATTCATAAGTTGATTCCTCTGTTTCGATTGCCTCTTCATTTTCATCCAGCATAGATTCATAGGCCATAACACCTACAGATGGCATCATCATACACGATATTATAACCGATACTACTATTTTGTTTATCATCTTCTACCTCCCATAAAATGTAAATCATTGAAAACAACATCTATATGACAATACTTATTCTTCATCCCATTCGTAAATATATCCTCTATATTCTTTCTTATCGCCTTTTGACGATATCACTGTGATAACTGCATCATTTCCTTCTTTTGTAAGAACAAGAGTATCACCCGTCATTACTTTTATAGGTGAAACTATATATGTGCTCTTAATTTCATTGCAAAACGCACAGAAATCGTATACAACGTCTTCCTCATCTTCAAGAAACTCAAATTCAGTCTTAGGAACAGAAACAGTCACTCGTGCTCCAGACTTGACCGGTTTATCAACAAGCGAGACTTCATAGAACTCGACATCATCTATAGTGTATCCTGTATTATTTTCAAAGCAGAAACTGGTTAATCTACCTGGTCGTACTGCCTTGTCGCCATCAGCATTTTCTCTTCCTACATCAAAGGGTTCACCCTTATATTCTTTCTTATCACCATTTGACGATATCACTGTGATAACTGCATTATTGCCATCCGTTGTGAGAACAAGCGTATCCCCCGACATAATTCTTACAGACTCAACATAATAAGTATGTTTCATTTCATTACAATCTGCTAAAAAATTATAATCTCCTTCGACATACACTAATTCAGAAGATTCAACAGAAATAGTCACACACTCTCCTGGGTTGATAGTTTTATCAATAAGCGAGTAATCATAAGTAAGAAGGAGCTCATTTATAGAATCCCCTGTGTTGTTTTCAAATGTAAAACTAGTTAATTCGCCGAATTGTTCATTAGTATCAGCAGTTTCTCTTGCTTCATTATAGGTCTTGCCCCTGTATTCTTTCTTTTCGCCACTTAGAGAAGTCACAGTAAGCACAGCCTCCTCACCTTCTTTTTTTAGCGAAAGAGTATCACCTGCGTTAATCTGTACATCAAATATATCGTAGTTAAGACCATCATGATCAATAGATCCGAAATCATAAATGTCATCACCATCTTCAAGCTGATCCATTGAAAAAGTAAGCGTTCCCCCATCCTTAATTATTTCAGCATTAAGCTTGAAGCCCCAATTATTCGAATCTTTATTGCTGATATATATTCCATCAAGTGGAGTACCAGTATAGTTCTCAAAAACAACTGAATTCAACCCTACTAAATAATTGGTTTTATTATTGCCTTCCATTTCACTATTCCATTTACCAACTGTATTATCTGTAGCTTGAACACTGTCCGCTGTAGGAATAGATATTACTATCAAAACACAAACGATAATGGAAAAGAAAACAAAAATACCAAACAACAAAATCTTCTTTGCCATGAATACCTCACAAAATGATGAATACTGATGAGAGTTCAGATATGAATAGGTAGTTAATTGCTATAAACATATTACAATGAATTATAGATACTTTTCTGAGCCAAATGAATGAATAAATATAACCTTTTTCGTCATTTACGTCTAAAGCTGTTTATCATTGTCGCAACATTTGCCCCTGCACTAACCGAAGATGCTCTTCTGATTGCATTCAGCTGAGCAGCTTGCTGTCTCGCAATAGCTTCCATTTCCATCCTATGACACTCTTCTTCAAAGAGATTAATAGCTTCTTTAATCGAATCGGCTCTACGATTATAAAGATATTCAGACATTTTCCGAAGAACAATAGGATCCATATATTGTTCGGGTATCTCACTCAACGTTTCCATAACCACAGGATTGGAATACAACAATTCATTAAGATGATTCCTATCAATTTCTACACTCTTTTCTTTTTCGCTAAGCAGTTTATTCAGAGATTCATTAGAACGATTAAGCCACCACTTAGTTACATATTTACCAAATACAAAATGGGCAGCTCCAATACCAAACAACAACATAGCAACGATAATTAATAATGCAATTCTAGAACCACTTCTGCTAATGATTGCTCTTACGAACACCCAAAAACCTAACGTGCAAAACGCTAGTCCTGGAACAAAAAAAACAGAGTATCTTCCCATATAATCATTTTTAATTCTACCCGACTTAACTGCTTCAATCCATTCTTCATCTTTGGCAACTTTTTCAGCTAACGGCAGTGCCTCCTCTAAGTACGGAATGATAGTAGCTATCCTTTCACCTAATTGAACTCCTTCCAATCTATTCGGTTCTATATTTGGACTAATCATTTGCACACGTCGCTCAATAGCCTCTATTGTGAATTTGTATGCGACATATGTTGGTGTCGACTCATCTCCGGAGGATAGCGACATATCAGTATTACTTTTTTCTATGCTTGCCCAAGCAAACTGAATTAAGATTTCACGTTTAACATCCTCCGGGGTAGTAAAACCAGTAGCTAACATAGTCTCAAACTTAACAATATCTTTTCCGTTAAACGAAAAACTGTCTCCCCATGGTATATTGGAAAAACCATCTTTTGATACCAATTGGCAATAGACTTTACAATAGGTGTTATCAAGCTTTCTAACACCAACCATTACAGTTATTTTACCGTGAATTCTTAATGCTGTATTTTCGACAATCCGTTGTAGAGAATTAAGTATTGAAGAATACTTCTGTGGATTATTAATTGCCAAGGCGAAAACCGGTGAATGATTCATAATCATGCCTCCATTATAAATTACTTGATGTATTTCATTTATCTACTGGTTGCAGGCTTGATAGCCGGCAACCAGTAGATAGCTTTGAGGTGAGCATATCAGACCGCTTTTGCGGCAAATCTACAATTCATTCACACGTAAATCCAACCGCCACATTACAGAGATGAGACTACTCTTAGGGATTTTTACATACTCCGTTTGCCTTGAACTTGTAAGTCTTCTTACCGATCTTCAGGCTCTTGCCCTTGACCATCTTGCCGTTAGATCCGAAGTAGTACCACTTGCCGGACTTCTTAGCCCACTTCTTGGTATAAGCAACACCTGATGACTTCAAGTAATAAGTGTTACCCTTAGAGTCCTTCTTCCAGCCGGACTTCTGCATGACACCATTTGTCGAGAAGAGATAGTACTTGCCATCAATCTTCTTTGCATCGGTTGTCATTGCACCAGTCTTAGTATTAAAGTAGTACTTCTTATTGCTGAGTGTTTTCCACCCGGTTACCATAGCGCCGGTTGTTTTCTTGAAGTAGTATTTCTTACCACTGATAGTCTTCCATCCTTTTACTGGATTTCCTGTCTCGTCATAGTAATACTTATCGCCTTCTTCATCAGTTACCCAACCATTGTTTACCGGAACTACAGGACTGTTATTCTCTATGATCTCAAAGGATACTTTCTTCGTTCCTTTGAAATTACCTATGCCCACAATCGTGACAGTAGCGGTACCTGCATTCGTATTATCACTATATACAAGCACATAATCTTCATCTTTGACCAGTGTCTTTGAATTAAACTTTACAGTCACTTCTGGAGTTATCTCTGACCCAGTGTATTTTTGATCAGATATTGAACTAACAGCAAAGCCTGACGCATCAGCCGCTATTATATTAAAATCAACAGACTTTGACCCCTTGTAATTCCCCTTGCCTGTTATTGCCACATTTGCTATTCCAACATTTTTGTTATTGGAATAGCTGACCGTATAGTCTGTTCCTTTAGTAAGCGTCTTTGAGCCTGATGCAATAATAATCTCGGGTTCAATTGCTAAGCCAGTATAGGTTTTATCTGCAATTGAACTAATTGTAACAGAAGAGATGTCTGTAAATAAGTCTATGCCTAGTCTGTCATAAGCCTGTTGTTTTGTAACTGAATTCAAGTCAAGCTCAAGAACAAATCCGCATCTATCTTCTCCTTCATATGAATAACCTCGTGTGTCATTCCATCTCCCTGACTCCCGATACATATTCGTGTAATTCTCAGACTTATCATTGTTGGGTTCACCAGTGTGCCAATTCTTATAAGTCATCGTAGATCCATCCGTAAAAACAAATGACCCTTCACTTCCATAATCATAACCGCCGATATAATAAGCTACTCTGGATCCCTTCTGCAAGAGTGAATAAACAATTTCGTTTTCTCCGCTCGAAGTAATTGATGATAAGTGGCCTCCCTTACTTACACAGAAGTTCTCGGCAGTTGCCCAATCCAAATAATAATCATACAGTACATAAAGATGATTATTAAAAATAGAATAATCAACCATACTTATGCTCGATGGATATGATTCCGGAACCAACACTCTTAACTTGTAACAATATCTGTTTCCGGCATTATCCCATCCATAAATATGAGTTGAATACGGTCCGTGCTCATTATTATGTTCACTTATCTTTACCGTATATGTGTATCTGGATCCGTTGGATGTTCCTTGAGGCCAAGGAGTTTTCAAATCGTCTTGATCATTTTTAATTGTCCATGTAGGAAACTCTACGCGATTTAATCCTGATCCACCACTATCTGTTACAGTACAAGAAACTGTATACCCTGTACTGGTAACATTGCTTACCACTACATCTTTAACTATAGGTTCAGTCGTGTCAGAAGATGGCCAATCAGGACGAATAGCACACTGTAGATCGGTACACAAATGCCATGCTTTCTCAACATACTGATGACCTAATCTATTCTGTTGATAAGCATTAAAACCTGTATTATCACATGATTCAATTATTCCAACATGACCAGCCCAGCCAGTAGAGGACGATGAACTTGAATAATTAGTTTTCCATACGGCAATATCACCAGGCGCATAGTTGCCATAAACATAAGACCATCCAGAAGGAAGAGAGGCGTTAGCAAAGTCACAAGCATTCCGACCGCCGTTCTCATTATATCTCAATTCACTATGACCTAAATAATCAAGATATTCATATATCAATCCTACACATTGTCCGTTATAAACATATTGTCCCATTTTGGAATTAGCCCAAGCAACGGCTTCATCTCTCGTATGATTAGTTGCTGCTTTAACCTGTTCAGCTGTATCTACAACAAAAACTGAAATAACCATCGTCATAGACAACAAAACTGATATGCACTTCTTCATGTGTTTCATGGTAACCATCACCTCCAAACTAGAAGTTCTATAAATAAATTTATGGATTTTATAACCATATTATAACTATTAGTTTATAAACAAACTTTTAATTTGTTTTGAATTATTCCTAAACCTATTATTATGAAGGCATGGTTTTACAGGGAGGACGGAACAATGGAGGTTGATTATGAGGCAATCGGCAAAAGAATTGCGGCTAGGCGTAAAGAGCTTAAAATGACCCAAGCCGTACTTGCTGATGCCTGTGATGTAAGCGACCAGTACATATCAAACATCGAACGCTCAACTTCTATCCCATCATTAGAGATGATAATGAAAATCGCATCAGTTCTGGACACCACACCTGACGAATTCCTGGTTGGAACACTGAAACGTGAAGAAGAATGGCGTCAGACGGCAGATCTGCTAAGAACTATGACTCCGTATCAATTGAACTTCGCTAACAGTTTTCTTACATGGTTACGCAAAGAAATAGAACGCTGATAACTCACAGATTAATTTCTCAAACAACCGATCGGTACAACCAGCACTCCATCCTCTCTCTTATAAGCAAACGGTGCATTGGCACAAAGAACCATCATAAACGACGGTTCATACATCTTCCCGGTATCGATCATTTTCTTCAGTTTGATCAGATTGGCGGCTCCCTCTTTGATCAGTCTGTCACCTCCGAGCTTGATTTCGATCAGTCCGTAATGCCCATTTCGAAGATGAACAACAGTATCACACTCCAGACCGCTCTTATCTCTGTAATGATAAACACTTCCTCCTATCGATTCGGCATAGATCCTCAGATCCCGCACGCACATATTCTCGAAGAATAGACCGCAAGTATCAAGATCATTCATCAGATCCTCAGGACCTATTCCAAGAGCAGCCGTTGCAATAGATGGATCCACAAGGTATCTGGTGTCAGAACTCCTGATCGCGGTCTTTGATCTCAGATTCGGATTCCATGCAGGGGCGTCTTCAATCACAAAGATCTTACGCAAAGCAGACAGATACGAACGTAATGTATTCTCGCTAAATGTATCATTTCCATCGCCACGCACATCATTAAGAATTGACGTGATCGATGCTTCTGATGCAACACTTCTGGAATATGCCCGCATTACACGTTTTGCTCTCTCAGGATCACGTTCAATCCCGTCAACTCTTGATATATCTGATTCGATCAGGGAATCATAATAATCCGGCGCCTGAGCCAGAGCCACGCTTTCCTTCTGCCCTATTCCCTTCGGCCAGCCTCCGCGACAGATAAGATACTCTATATCACTCAGTCTGAGATTGCACGATCCTTGAACATCGTCGTTTTTGAATAATGCAGCCAGCGAGACACTTCCGTCTGAATCACCTGATTCAAACAGTGACATGGGTCTCATGAGAAGTGAAGTGATCCTTCCTATCCCGGTATGAGATATCTCAGAGGTTGCAGGAGGAACTGCAGAACCGGTAAGGATAAACTGACCGAATTCATCTCTCTGATCAACTTCAAATCTTACTGCATCCCATAACTTCGGAGCAAGTTGCCATTCATCGATCAGACGAGGCACTTCCCCCTGCAGAAGACGGGATGGATTGAGATCTGCCATCTCGAGATATTGCTTTTTCTTCTCTGGATCCTCCATATAGACCACTGAACCTGCTAAATTGGCAGCAGTAGTGGTCTTACCGCACCATCTGGCACCTTTGACCAGAACGGCACCCTTTGCTTCAAGCTTCTGAGCAAGAAGATCATCACATATTCTTTTGTAGTACTTCCTAGCCATATAAGCAGACCTCAACACGTATTTCTACGCGTATTATAATTGGCGTTGATGGCTTTGGCAAGATTTTATTGATGACTTTGGCATATTTTCATTGATGAGTTTGGCTCATTTTTGTTGATGAGTTTGGCAACGGTTACCTGCCAAACCCTCTGGCGATCATCATCATGAACAAGAGCAGCATAGTCGCACCGCCTATGATACCCAGGATGATAAACAGTATCTTGAATGACCTCGGCCAGTTGCCAAAGACTTCTCCGGTCTGCCCGTTTATGGCGATCCTGTAGGGTTTGCCGCGGTATGTATATGACGACAGCCATACCGGGACGAGAACATATTTGAACTTGATATCGCTGAACTGATAATTGTACTTGAGATTAGATACGACATCAGCAGCTTCATTGTTCTTGATCTGGAGTTCAAGGCTGTGGAGTATGCCCTGTCTGGCCTGCTTCCACGCGTCCTCAAGACCGATCGAATACTGCTCGGCAACAAATCCGGCAAGAGCTTCCGAAGTGTATGGCCTTGCCTCTCCGGTGTTGTATTGGGATACTTTTTTGATGAAAGGATCGTTTATCGCCCTCCAGCTGCCTGCAATGGGATAGTCATCGACAAATTTCTGAAAGCTGCCTTCTTTCTTGTAATACTTAATATACCTGTTGTCACCGCTTCCGCGTTCATAACCGAACTTACCCTGGTAACTTACGGCAGTGTTGACATCAAAAGTCCAGTACGGAATATATACGCCCTGGAAATCTCCGATCTTACTGCCGTCCCTGATATCTGACGGAGCCATTGAACGCTTGCTTATCCACTGCTTGAAATACATTTCGGCGTGCGTCTTGGACACCACGAAAGGAATGACCGCATTAGGCGCGAGCTGTTCATTGTCGTTCTCGGCAGGAACAACGGTCGCCGACCCGCAGAACGGACAGCAGCCTGCGAGCTGGAGCGCATCATTGACTGTTACGGCACCGCACTGCGCACAGCGTATA
>AUXO014083446.1_pt1 | contig 11184 bp, 14 predicted proteins | sample 768731 | NCBI WGS metagenome assembly AUXO01 (sample SAMN02715735, study PRJNA202380) | gut metagenome | biome: sheep rumen | host: Ovis aries | place: New Zealand: Palmerston North | reverse complement strand
ATAGGTGATAAAGTTAAGCATAAGAAGGATGGTTTTACTGGAAGAGTTATAAAAATTGATAACATTTTTGTACATCTTGATAACGGAAGACATATTTTAAAACAATATGCAGAAATAATAGATGAAAGTGAGGAAAAAGAATATGTATGAAGCATACATAACAACATTAAAAAACGTTAGAAAACATAGTAATGCAGATAGATTACAAGTAGCCGAGTGTTTTGGTAATCAAGTAATAATAGATTTATCTTATAAAGAAGGAGATATAGGAATATATTTTCCTACAGATGGTAAGTTAGGTAAAGGATATGCAGAAACTAATAATTTGCTTAGAAAGAAAGATGAGAATGGAAACAATGTCGGGGGGTATTTAGACCCTGAAAAAAGAAATATAAAAGCAATAAAATTAAGAGGCGAAAAATCAGATGGTTTATTTATGCCGTTAGATAGTTTAAGACCTTTTTGTAATATATGGGAGTTAAAAGTAGGAGACAGAATAACAACATTAAATGGAACTTTAATTTGTGAAAAATATATCCCGAGAACAAATAAAAGAAACCACGGGGGTACTAATAAAACTAAAGTTAAGAAAAAGAAATTAGTTGAATTTCCATTATTTAAAGAACATGTTGACACAGAGCAACTTGATTATAATTTGGGAGAGTTCCGAAAAGGTGATTTGTGTTATTTAACATTAAAAATGCACGGAACATCACAAAGAACAGGAAATTTGCCAAAACAAAATAACAAAAATTGGATTACAAAATTAAAAGATAAATATTTAAAAACAAAATATGATGTAGTTACTGGAACAAGAAGAGTAGTAATTGATAACTTTGATAAAGATAGTGGATTCTATGGAAATGATAAGTTTAGAGAGCATTATCATAATTGGTTTAAGGACAAACTACAAAAGGGTGAAGAAGTGTATTATGAAGTAGTAGGCTATATAAATGAAACAACACCAATAATGCCAGACGGGGATAACAAGAAAACACAAGACAAAGAATTTATAAAACAATATGGGGATAAGACTAGATTTTCTTATGGTTGTGAAGCGGGATTTAACAATATTTACGTTTATAGAATGACAATGACAAATGAAGATGGTTATGTTGTGGAATATCCTTGGGAGTTAGTAAAAACAAGATGCGAGGAAATGGGTGTAAATCATGTTCCAGAATTGGACAAATTCTTCTACACAACTGAGAATAGTTTATTGAAAAGGGTAGATAAATATTTAGATATAACAGACCCAATAGGAAAAACACACATTGCGGAAGGTGTCGTAATAAAAATTGATAATAGAAAAACATTTAAGGCTTACAAAAAGAAAGGTTTTTATTTCAAAGTTTTGGAAGGAATAATAAAAGATACGGCAGAAGTGCCAGATATGGAGGAAATACAAGAATGAACGAATATATATGTTATGGAATTATAGATTTAGATACAAATGAGTTCTTAAAAACATCTTATAAATTATTTGTTCCATTTTATAGAACTAGAGAGCAGGCTAAAAACGGATTAAGAGGTTATAAATCAAGGGAAAGATATAAAAATAAAAATGGATATAAAATTGTTAGAATTATAGTGAATAATCAAAATACAGAAATAGTGGAGGAAATTACAAATGGTTAAATTTTTTATGATGGTGCGGTCTGCCAGCATCAGGCAAAAGCACTATTGCAAAAGAAATATCAAAGTCAGAAGATGCAGTAATTGTGTCTTCTGATGAGATAAGAAGAGAATTTGGAGATGTGAATGACCAAAGTCAAAATGCGAGAGTATTTGAAGAAGTAGAGAAAAGATTGAAACAAAATATTTTAGAAGGTAAAAATGTAATATTTGATGCTACTAATATAAGTTACAAGAAACGTAGGGCTTGGCTTGAAAGATTTAATAGGTATGACATTCAAAAGATAGCTGTATTAGTTGCTACACCTTATGAAGAATGTTTGGAGCGTAACTCTAAAAGAGAAAGAAAAGTACCAGAAGAAGTAATAACAAGAATGTATCACAACTTTTACATACCACAATATTATGAAGGATTTGATGAGATACTGATTAAATATAATAGTGAGTATGAATTTAACTGGTTGGCAATAGAATTAGACGACATTCCACAAGATAATCCTCATCATACTTTAAGTGTAGTGGGGCATTGTCTAGCCGTGGCAAGGTGTCTAAAAAAAGAAAAATACGATTTGTGGGTGGCTGGCTTATTGCATGACATTGGCAAAATAAAGACAAAAACTTTTGTTAATATGAAAGGAGAAACAACCGATGTAGCACATTTCTATAATCATGAGAAGGTAAGTGCTTATGATGCGTTGTTTTACGAGGATATAAGGTCTTTAGTAAATATGTTTAATGACAAAGCAACAACAGTTTTAAACATCTTAAAATTAATTCAATGGCACATGATAATGCACTTTGAAATGTCAGACAAGACAATAGCAAAATATAAAAATATGCTAGGGGAAAATACTTGGAAAGATTTAGAGATATTGCATAAAGCAGATTGCGAGGCGAGATAGATGACTAGAGAAGAAAAAATAATGCAAAGAGTACAAGAACATTATGATTATTTGCAAGAAAAAGGTTATGAAATAGTATTTTTAGCTTTGCAAGGTTCTCAAAATTATGAATTAGATGTATATGACAAAGAATATATGTCAGATGTGGATACGAAAGCAGTCATATTGCCGTCTTTTGAGGATTTTGTATATAATAGAGAACCAGTAAGTAAAACAATAATATTAGAAAATAACGAGCATATTGATGTTAAGGATGTTAGAGTAATGTTTGAAACTTATAAGAAGCAAAATATTAATTTTATAGAAACTTTATTTAGCAAATTTGCAATTATCAATCCTAAATATGCTGAATTAGTAAAACCATTATTTCAATACAGAGAAGACATCGCACATATAAATGTGAATCAGGCATTAAGGTGTATGGCAGGAATGAGTATGGAAAAATTAAAAGCATTAGAGCATCCATATCCTACTATCAAAGATAAAATTGATAAGTATGGGTATGACCCAAAGCAGCTACACCATATATTTAGAATGAATGATTTTATAAAGAAATATGTGTCTAAGCAGAAATATGAAGATTGCTTAATCCCTGACAATAAAGGTTTTTTAATGAATGTTAAGAAAGGTATGTTATCTTTAGAAGAAGCAAGAACATTGTCAGTAGAAATAGATAATGATACAAAAAGAATTAAAGATGAAAATGTAACAGAATTAGACATTATTAATCAAAAAGGATTAGATATACTTAATAAAGTAAAATTTGACCTACTAAAGAAAAAATTTAAAGAAGATATAGAAAAATAAAAATAAGGAGTGAATTAGTATGAATTTTATGGAGAATATGAAAGAAACTTTAGAAGAAGAATTTAATGAAAGTGTAACAGAAAATGGAGCGTTAGGGTATAGAACTACAGGAAAGGCAATACTTGATTTTAACTTTAAGGTATCAAGTTACAGAAATAAATCAGAAGAAGAAATAATAGAAGATTTTGAAAAAGTATGGTTAGAAAACAAAGTATTAGCAATGCAATTTTTATTCTTTATTAGAGATAGAGAAGATGGATTAGGAGAAAGAAGATTGTTTAGAGTAATAATTAAGCATCTTGCAAATACTGAACCAGAAGTAGTTAAAAAGGTTATTCCAGTAATAGCTGAATATGGAAGATGGGATGATTTATTAGAATTATTTAATACGCCAATAGAAGCTTATATGTTAAAAAATATTTGCGAAGTATGGCATAAAGATATTTCAGATATGATGGAAAATAAGAATATTAGCTTGTTGGCAAAATGGTTACCAAGTATAAATGCTTCTAGTAAGACTACAAAAGAAAGAGCTAAGAAGATTATTAAATTTATAAATGATTTTAGTTCTGACACGGGAGGGGCTTTAACAGAAGCAGAGTATAGAAGAGCGTTATCAACTTTAAGAAAATACTTAGATGTAACAGAAAGAAAAATGTGTGCAAATGAATGGGATAAAATAAAGTATGAAAATGTCCCATCAAGAGCTAACCTTAATTATAATAATGCTTTTTTAAGACATGATGAGGAAAGAAGAAAAGAATTTTTAGACAAGGTAGAAAAAGGAGAAAAGAAAATAAATTCAGGTAAGTTATATCCTCATGACATCGTACATAAATATACGGGGGGTGGTTGTAGAGTGAAATCAACTGACCAGACTTTGGAAGAATTATGGAAAGCATTGCCTTCAAAAGAGATTGAAAATACTTTAGTTGTAGCTGATGGAAGTGGAAGTATGACCTGTAAAATAGGCAATACAAATATAAGTGCATTAGATGTAGCAAATGCTTTAGCAATATATTTTGCAGAACATAACAAAGGTCAGTTTAATAATAAATATATAACATTTAGTGAAAATCCAAAATTTGTTGATTTTGATGGCTGTGAATCATTACAGGAGAAAATAAGAAAAGCATTAGTGTACGACGAAATTGCAGATACAAATATAGAAAAAGTATTTAACTTAATTTTAACTACAGCTAAAAAGTACAGCATACCACAAGAGGAAATGCCAGCAAATATACTAATGATATCAGATATGGAATTTAATTATGCAGTAGAAAGTGAACCAGATGAAAAATTATTTAAGACAATTTCAAGAAGATACGGGGAGGCAGGTTATAAATTACCAAGATTAATATTCTGGAACGTTAATAGTAGAACAGGAACAATACCATTAAAAGAGAATGAACTAGGAATTGCATTAGTTTCTGGATTTAGCACAAATGTAGCTGAAATGGTAATGTCAAATGAACTAGACCCATTGAAAGTATTGCTAAACAAATTAAATACGGAGAGGTATAAGAAGATAGGGGAGCTAATCTCTGAAAAATAAAGACCTACGGGGGGTCTTTTCAAAACGAATAACACTTTTTTAAAAAAAATTAGCAAACTCACTTGACATTTGCTAAAAAATATGATATATATTTGGTATACTGAATCTTTTGGTAAAATATAAAGATACATACAGCGATTTAATACAATGCTTGGTAAGCCGTTTGTTATTGGTTCGAATCCAATCTTCCATCCGTTGCTGGAAGGAAGTAGCTCAATGGTAGAGCAACGAAATTTAATGTATCTTGTTGAATAAAAGTTCTTACAGCAATATAACAAATGGTTAAGAAAAATTTTTGATACAAATTTATCGAGTTGGTTCAATTCTAACAACTTTATAGAACTTTGTTAAATATAATAAAAGTCCAGACAGCAATAGAAATATTAGGTAAATATTTGAAAACACTACGCCAAAAAAATGTAGAAGTTGAAATGGACTTTGTGAACATAGATAGATTAGGTAATAGACCTATTCTATTTTTTTTTGGAACGGTAATTTATGAACGGTAAAAATTTTTGGAACGGAAATTTTGGAACGGTAAATTTTGAAACAGAAAAAAAATTTTTGAAAATGATTTTTTTAAATAGTAAAATATAGTAAATTATAGTAAATTTTAAAATATATTGATTTTATGCAATTTGCAAGTATTTTTGACTTGTAAAAATCAAAATATAGACGTTTATTTTTTCAGTATAACATTCTATATTATACAATATAAAAATGCCTGTAAATGGATTGTAATGCGTCTGAATTAGCCTTTTTAAAATAGCTTGAAAATATATAATATAAATAAAAAAAAGAAGCTTTTTTGCTTCTTTTTTATGTTGCGAATTTGAAATATCCCAGAATTAATAGAAATAATATTATAGTTACAGGGTTGACAATTAAGAAAAATATATTAATTAATTTTTTATATAATTCTATTCGCTGCAATTGTTTTTGTTCTTGTTCTTTTTGTTTTTGTAATTGTTCTTTTATCAATTCCGCTTGTTTTTGTTCCTGTGCTTTTTTATAAATATCATTATTTTTGAATATCTTTGAAATATTTTTCAATGTTGTTTCATATATATTATTATAGAAATACGCTTCTTCTTGATTTTCTGCAAGTTTATTTATTATTCTTTCGCGTTCTTGCACGTTGTAAAGGTTCAATAAAACAGTTTTAAAATCTGCATTTTTAAATCTATTGTAGAAGTATTGTTTTAATTTTTCGGTTGAAGTTTTGACATTATTCATTTTTTAATCCTCCTTTTATATATTCTATTATTTTTTCGGTTTCTGTGTCTGAAATGAAAGCTCCTTGTAGTCTTATGAGTTCCTCGCTTCCCACTTGTTTGAAATACATATCGCCGTTGCCTGTTAATTTTTCCGCTCCTGTTTTATCCAATATTGTTTTGCTGTCGTAAATGTTTGAAACACTAAAAGCAATTTTTGATGGGATATTCGCTTTCAATAATCCTGTTATTACATCGGTTGAGGGTCTTTGCGTTGCTACAATTAAATGAACTCCGCAAGCTCTGCCCATTTGTGCAATCCTGCATATTTTGTTTTCTAGTTTTGGGCTTCCTGTCAAGTCTGCTCCCAGTTTTGTTTTGACTTCTGACAACATCAAATCGGCTAACTCGTCAATGATTATGAGCAAATATGGCATTTTTTCGCTTGCTTTTTCGTTGTAGCTTTCAATGCTTCTTACTTTTGCATTTTGTAATTTTTCATATCTTTTTAACATTTCTTTTATTGCATAGTCAAGGGCTTTTTTTGCTGTTTCTGTATCTGTTGCAATTTCTGCTTTTAAGTGTGGAATGCCATCATATATTGATAACTCGACTTTTTTCGGGTCAATCAAAATCAAATTCAATTCTTGTGGCGTGTAATTGTATAATAAATTTAAAATAATACTATTTATAAATACACTTTTTCCACTTCCAGTCGTTCCAGCAACTAACAAGTGAGGCATTTTGCATAAATTCACTTTAAAAATATTATTGTTTAGGTCTTTTCCTAGTGCTACTTGTAAGCCCTTTTTGTTTTCTTCTGTTTGTATTATATCTCTAAAATATAAAATTTGTCTAGTCTTTTTCGGTATTTCAAAAATTATTGAATTGTTTATCGTATCAATTAAAATTTTGACATTTTTTACACCTAAAAACAAAGCAAGTTCATTTGAAAGTTTTTCAATTGTATTTATTTTTGTCTTTCCTGTAATAGTTCCAAAAAATCTTGATATTGATAAACTATCAATGTATTTTGTTATTTTTAAATCAATTTTAAATATATTGTAAAATTTTTCTATTTGTTCGCTGTAATCAATGAAAATATTTTCATTTTGTGGCGTTTTTGCCTCCAACAAATCAATTGAAGGCTTTTTGTATTCTGTTTTTGTTGTATCATATATTTTCAATATTTTTTCTGGTTTAGTGTTGAATAATTCATACATTTTTTGCACCTCCTAGCATTCTATTTTATATATTAAGCTTGCTAATATTTCAAGATGTTTTTTGTTTGTGTTTTTGTGTTTTGTTAAGTATTTTGACATTTTCACAAAATCATCATTTGACTTGTAAAAGCCTGATATAACTATATAATATCCTTTTTTATAGCCATTTATTGAGTATGCCAATTCACGCATTTTTTTTTCTTCAATGTTTAAGTTTTTGCATTTTTTATTATATAAATATTTTGTTATTTTTTCAATGTTTTTTTCTTTTTCTGATAAAGTCAAATCGGGCTTAATTATTTCTATAAATTCAAACTTGTTCATTCTTCTACACCTCTTTCAAAATTTTTACTTTTTCAATACTTATATTTTTTATTTTTTTATTTTCTTCTTTATATTGTTTTTTCAACTTATTATATGCCTTTTTCGCACCTTGTAGCGTTTTATAGCCTATCTCTTGAATAATATAATATAGTTCGTTTTTGTCATACCTATTAATTATTAAAATACGTCCGTTTATGCTGTTTTCTTTTCCATAATATAAGTTATTTATATTAATTAAATAATAGTTCATTTTTGCACCTCCTAAAATGGTATACTTTGACAATAGTCAAGCAAAATTCTTTTTATTATATTTTCTATTGTTTCGCGTTCTTTTTCGTCGATGTCGTCTTGCATCTGATGCAATAATATGTCAATATAATTTTCTATTTCTTTTTCTGCTTTTTTTTCAAATATATTTATATTGTAAATGTTTAAATGTTCTTGAAAATCGTCATAAATTACGTCCGCAAAATTTCCAGTTATTAGAATGTGTTTGTTTGTTGGTTTTGTATCATAATAATTTTTGTATATTTTTCCATTTCTTTTCATATTATAACACCTCTTTTTCTATAGATTTTCGCAAATTAATTGTTTTATAGCTTCAAAGTCATATAAGTTTTGCAAAGATAATATTTGTCTGTAATTTTCCATAACTACATCGCTGATGTGTCCTAAATCTGTGAAGCTTTCATCTTTTATGTAAAAATTATATATTATGCCCAGCAATTTTTCTTTTTGTTCGTCTGTCATTTCTTCATAAGCTCCAGAACATGACATATTATATAAAACTATAATTTGCAACATTGTATTTTGATTTTCTTTTATAACTTTTTCAAATTTTTTTATTTTTTCAATATTTTTCATTTTTATTTTACCTCCATTTATAATTATTTTACTATTCAACACAACTTGTTTTATTGCTTCTTTTTGTTTTTCTGTCAATGTCTTTTTTGTTTCTTTTTCGTATGTTTTAATCATTTTATTAATATATTTCATTGTTGCACCTCCAAAAATCCGCATAATTTTAAATTGTCAATGATTTTGAAAAATTCTTTCATTGTTTTTGTGGTTTTATCTGCTCCTATTTTAAAATGTCCTTTTTGGCATGTCTTTTTTGTGTAGTTGATTTTCAATTGCAATGTTGTATATCCGAATTTGTTTTTATATTGTATTATTTTTATATTATCCATATTATTACACCTCCTCAATATTTGATTTTATAAAGTTTTCGATGTTTTTGTATTCTTTGTCGTTGTATTTATCAATTCTTTTTAGTATTTCATTTATTTTGTTTTCTACTTCTTCAATGTTTTTTTCGATGTTTTCCAAGTGATATTTGTCCCACAATTCAAGTATTAAGTCAACGGCTTTTTTATCTGTAAATATAATGTTGTTATATTCTTCTTCGTTTTCTCTTATGTCATATTGTCCGCCGTTGGTTGTTTCAAAGTTTATTATTTGCCCGTTGTTTAGTTCTGTTTCGTAATCTGTGCAACTACAATCTCTGAACTCTTTATAGTCGCTATATCTTGTCCAATCGTCGAATACGTCCTCGCGTGTTCTGTCTCCATCGTATAATAAATCTAGTTTTTGTCCTGCATCGTAGCAATCCCATAAATTTTGACATTGTTCTTGTAAATCTATTTCTTCAATGTCGAATGCTTCACCAGCATCAAAACTTGCTGTAAATTCTTTGTAGCCGTTTCTTGTCGTGACTTCTATTTCTCCAAAAAATATTTTGTTTTCTTTTTTGTTTATTCCCAATAAAAAATTCTTTCTTATATTTTCCATTTTTAACACCTTTTAACCTTTCTATTTTTTATTTTTTTCTATTCTTTTTATAAGTCCTTGTTTTTTTAGTTCTTCCATAATTTTTTTATTTTGTTTTTTTATTTCTTGTTTTTCTTTTTCACTTTCATATTGAATTTGTCCCCATATATAACGCATTTTGTATCACTCCTTTTTCATATAGTTGGAGGAATGCTCCTCCAATCTTTCAATTTTTTAGTTGTTTGTCAAATAGTTGATAATTAAGCCACTTATACAAATTGAAATTAAATATTCTATAACTTATCAATTGAATTATGCAAAATCCTACAAAGCCTATAATTCCATAAATCGCTAACAATCCTAAGTCAAAGAATATCAAAAATAGATTGCTAAGCATTTGAACCTCCTTTCTGAGTTATAACAAAATACTTGACAATCTATCAAAATTATTTTATAATATTAATAGAGTTGTAATAAATAACGTTTAGCGATGTATTTTATTTTAACTCTTTCGTTGTTAGATGTTCCAGCATCTAGCAACATTATTTTGTTTTTAGTTAAGGTCTTTGAAACTTTCAAGGACTTTTTCTACTTTTTATCAATAACACCATTTTACTTGAATTTGTTTCTTTCTCTTAACTTAATTATATTATAACATACGTTGCACCGTTTGTCAATACTTTTTTTAAAATTTTTTAATTTTTTTTCAAATATTTTTCTATTGCTTCAAGTGCTATTTTGCTATAGGTTTTTTGTTCTTTTTTGAGTTTCTCATCAAGTGCTTTTGCTAAATATAAAGGCACTTTTACAGTATATCTTTTGACGCTTTTTAATTCTAGCTCGCGTTCTCTTTTATAATCTCTTTTCTTTTCTGTTTCTGGCATATTTCTTTCACCTCCTAAACTATTTATATTATACCATAAACGTGACAACGTGTCAATACTTTTTGTAAAACTTTTTTATTTTTTTCTGCTATTTGATGGGGTAGTATATAGCGATGCATATATAATTATTTAATGGATATTATATATTGTCATATATAGATAATATGTATCACTGTTGTGAAAATGTTAATTGAGGGTAACAAATCAAAATTTGTGCATATATAATAAAAAATATTCTATTGCATTTTTTATTGCATTATTTATTCTTTATAATCAATGCAAATATTGATTTTAGTATACTTTCAAGCGTTTGCGTTTTGGTCTAGCACGTCAAAGGGTAGCCCCACCCCTATATTATGGAATGCAGACAGGGCACTGTTACCCCTATAAATATTCCTAAAATTTAAAAAGGCTTCTAATATTACAAAATTTTATCCAAAAATTTAATTGCTTTCAAAATCCATTTGAAGGAATGAATCAAATAAAAGTATTGAAAAATAAGGGATTGATTATTTGATTTAAAAATATTTTAAATTTTTTAGCAAATACAGTTGACAAGTGCTAAAATTTATGTTACAATAAAATTCATAAAGAAAGAGCACATCTTTCCAAAAGTAATTAAATAGCTTAATAAGGAGCAATGTTTGTAGGCGATTAAATTCGTTTGCATACATTGCTTTTTTGGATTTAAGTTTTGATTTTACTTTTGTCAAAAGTAAAGCGTTCTTTAAGAATTAAAGAATAAGAGGAGCTAAAAGTCAAAAAATGGTACTTTATCCTTAGAGGGAGAGTTGATTTGGAAATTTTTGATGAGTCCATGTGGCGTACTAAAAAGGGGGTTTTTAGTTCGTGTGGCGTACTCTTGTGGAG
>AUXO013367969.1_pt1 | contig 11184 bp, 9 predicted proteins | sample 768731 | NCBI WGS metagenome assembly AUXO01 (sample SAMN02715735, study PRJNA202380) | gut metagenome | biome: sheep rumen | host: Ovis aries | place: New Zealand: Palmerston North | reverse complement strand
TTAGATATTCCAGAAGTTAGTTTAATAGCCATATTAGATGCGGATAAAGAAGGATTCCTACGTAGTACTAGAAGTTTAATCCAGACAGTAGGACGCTGTGCTAGAAATGCGAACGGACATGTCATTTTATATGGAGATAAAATAACAGACTCTATGAGAGAAACTATGGAAGAAACCGCAAGACGACGTTCCATTCAAGAAAAGTATAATGAAGAACATCATATAACTCCACAAACTATTATCAAAGAAATTCGTGATGTAATCAGTAATACCGATACGGGTAAAGAAGAGAAGCCTAAGAAACTTAGCAAGAAAGAAATTGCTCATAATATGGAAATAATTGAACAAGAAATGAGAGAAGCTGCTAAAAACTTAGACTTTGAAAGAGCTATGGAATTAAGAGATATCTTGTTTGAAATGAAATCAGAATAGGAAAATCTATGAAAAAGTATCGAAAAATATACATTGAAATAACCAACAACTGCAATCTTCATTGCAGTTTTTGTAGTGAAGTATTAAAGCCAAGAAGAAACATGACAATAGAAGAATTTGAAAAAATCTTAAAAAAGATAAGACCATATACCGATTATATTTATCTACATGTTAAAGGAGAACCGCTTCTTCATCCGAATATTATAGATTTTCTAAGATGCGCCGAACAATACAACCTAAAAGTAAATCTAACTACTAATGGAACTTTATTAGAACAATACGCAAAAATGTTATCTAAATGTTCAGCTCTAAATAAAATAAATATTTCCCTTCATTGTGAAACGAATGATGAACATTATTTAGATAAAGTGTTTAAAAATGTAGAATGCTTTTCCAAAAAACAAACCATTGTCTATCGATTATGGACCCTAAAAGAGAATGGTTTAGATGAAAAATCCACAAAAACTGTGGAAAGGTTAAAAGAATACTATCATTTATCCCCAGAAATAGTGGAAAAAATAAAAACCAAGAAAAACATTTCCCTCAGAGATAATATTTATGTGGATAAAGATATAGAATTTGCCTGGCCTAAAATAACTTCCCACAAAAGTTGTGGATACTGTTATGCTCTAAAAACTCATATAGCAATATTAGTAGATGGAACAGTGGTTCCATGTTGCCTTGATTCAAACGGAGTAATTCCATTAGGAAATATCTATCATCAAGAATTATCAGAAATAATAGAAAGCGAAAAATATCAAGAATTGTTAAAATCATTTCAAGATAGGAAACCCACCAATCCCTTATGCCAATCTTGCACATTTAAAGAACGCTTATAAATGTAAAGTAAGAAAAAAGAATTGAAATTATCTTGAAAAAGAAAAGAGAATACTATATCTTTAAAGTAGAATAGTGAGGGATTCTTATGAGATGTAATAGTTGTGGAACAGATAACAACAATGGTCAAAGATTTTGTAGAGCCTGTGGGACTCCATTAGAAAATCAAGTGGCTCAACCACAAATGACTCAATCGATGCAACCAGGTATGAACCAAAGCATTCAACCACAAATGTCTCAATTGATGCAACCAGGTATGAACCAAAGCATTCAACCACAAATGACTCAATCGATGCAACCGGGTATGAACCAAAGCATTCAACCACAAATGACTCAATCGATGCAACCAGGTATGAACCAAAACATTCAACCTCAAATGAACCCTGGATTTCAACAACCTATGAATCAACCTGCCTATCCAACTCCAAATGGAATGAATCAATCCATTCCAGCAAAGAAAAAATCAGGAGTAGGAAAAATAATTGGTATCATTGCTGGAATTGTTGTGGGATGCTTTGTATTTTTATATGTACTTGGTTCATCCGTAATAAATGAAGATCGACTAACAGGTACATTTAGATGTTCAGAATCTATTTACGATGATAATCGTGACATAATTGTTTCATTCTCAAATGGGAAAGATTTTCAAATGCATGATTCTACTGATAAAGTAACTGGAACATACTCCATAATTAAAGAGGATTTTGACTCCGAAGATATGATTAAAACGTATCAAGTTACTATACAAACAAACTACACAAACTTAAAAGGAAATGAATCAACAGAACCAGTAAATGTAACTTACGCTATTGCAGTAAATGAGGATGGAGTAGCAGCTATGATGAATAAAGAGACATCTACTTTATTGTATTGTTTAAAAGATTCATAAAAACAGATAAAAACAATCTGTTTTTTTTTGGAAAAAGCGGATTAACCGCGGAAAATATGGTATAATATCAAACAGGTGATTTTATGGATAAAATTATAGTAAAAGGGGCTCGTGAGAATAACTTAAAAAACGTTAGTATTGAGTTACCAAAAAATAAATTAATTGTTATGACAGGTTTATCAGGAAGTGGAAAGAGTAGTTTAGCATTTGATACGATTTATGCGGAAGGTCAAAGACGTTACGTAGAAAGTCTATCTGCCTATGCTAGACAGTTTTTAGGTGGCTCTGAAAAACCAGATGTTGACTCTATTGAAGGGTTATCTCCTGCTATTTCGATTGATCAAAAAACTACTAATAATAATCCAAGATCAACCGTAGGTACCGTAACAGAAATCTATGATTATCTTCGTTTAGTATTTGCTCGTTGCGGAGTACCATATTGTCCAAATCATAATATTCCAATTACTTCTCAAAGCGTAGAAGAAATGACAAATAAAGTAATGGAATACCCACTTGGCACAAAAATAATAATAATGTCTCCAGTAGTACACGGTGAGAAAGGAACTCATAAAGATCTTTTTGATCAATTGAGAAAAGATGGATATGTCAGAGTTCGTGTAAATGGAGAAATGATAGATTTAAGCGAAGAAATCGAACTGGAAAAAAACAAAAAAGATAAAATCGATGTTGTAATTGATCGAATTGCCTTAAAAGAAGAATCTCGATCTCGTCTATTTGAAGCGATTGAACAAGCAACAAAACTATCAGGAGGAAAAGTAGTTGTTCAAATATTAGGAGAAGAAGCTAAGGAATTAGTTTTTTCCGAACAATTTGCCTGCCCTCATTGTGAATTCTCTCTTCCAGAACTAGAACCACGAATCTTTAGTTTCAATGCCCCATATGGAGCCTGTCCAGAATGTAAAGGATTAGGAGTAAAGATTCAAATTGATGAAGATTTATTAATACCAGATGATACTAAATCGATTGAAGAAGGTTGTATCAAGACCTTAACAGATGATCCAGAAGGAATGGATTATTTAAAACTAGAATGTTTGTGCAAACACTATAAGATAAAAATGAACGTTCCATGGAAAAAATTAAAACGTCGTGAACAAGAATTAATATTATATGGATCTGATGAGTTAATTCACTTTAAATATTCCTCTAAAAGTGGAAATGTCTATAATAAAACAGAATTCTATGAAGGTATTATTAACAACCTTGAAAGAAGACATTTGGAAACCAATTCCAACTGGGTAAGAGAATGGCTAGATAATTATATGGTAGAACATACTTGTGATACCTGCCATGGTGCTCGATTAAATGATGGAGTGTTACAAGTAAAAGTGGGTGGAAAGAATATCTACGAAGTAACTCAAATGTCTATTAAAGAATTAATAAAGTTCTTTGAAAATCTAAAACTATCCAAAGAAAAACAAGAAATTGCTAGATTGGTATTAAAAGAAATATTAGATCGTCTATATTTCTTATCCGATGTAGGACTAGAATACCTTACCCTAAGTAGAAATGCCGGAACTCTATCAGGCGGTGAAGCTCAAAGAATTCGTCTAGCAACTCAAATTGGTTCTCACTTAACAGGAGTTTTATATGTATTAGATGAACCAAGTATAGGACTTCATCAAAGAGACAATGAAAGACTAATTAAATCTTTAAAAGAAATGAGAGATTTGGGAAATACACTAATTGTAGTAGAACATGACCAAGATACAATGCTTGCAAGTGATTACTTAGTTGATGTAGGACCAGGGGCTGGTTCTGATGGAGGAGAAATAGTAGCGGCAGGAACCCCAGAAGAAGTAATGAAGAATGAAAATAGCATAACAGGAAAATATTTAAGTGGAAAATTATGTATTGAAGTTCCTAAAAAAAGAAGAAAAGGCATTGGAAAATATTTGAAGATTAAAGGAGCGAAAGAAAACAATTTAAAGAATATTGATGTCAATATTCCTCTAGGAACCTTTACTTGCGTAACCGGAGTATCTGGTTCTGGTAAGTCTTCTTTAATTAATCAAATCCTTTGTAAGGCAGTTTCTCAAGCTATTTATAAGAGTAAAGAAAAACCGGGAAAATTTGATAAGATTTTAGGAATTGATAATTTAGACAAAATCGTAGCTATCTCACAAAATCCAATTGGAAGAACTCCACGTAGTAATCCAGCAACTTACACAGGAGTCTTTGATGATATCAGGGATTTATTCACGACTACCAAAGAAGCCAAAATGTATGGATTTGAAAAGAATCGCTTTTCATTTAATGTCAAAGGCGGTCGATGCGAAGCTTGTCGTGGAGATGGAGTAAAGAAAATAGAGATGCATTTCTTACCAGATGTGTATGTACCATGTGAAGTTTGTCATGGAACTCGTTATAATGGAGAAACTCTAAACATAAAATATAAAGGAAAGAATATTGCGGAAGTGTTAGATATGAGAGTATCAGAAGCACTTGAATTCTTTGAAAATGTTCCAAAAATCAAAAGGAAATTACAAGTTTTAGAAAGAGTAGGACTAGGTTATATAAAACTAGGACAAAGTGCCCCAACCTTATCAGGAGGAGAAGCAGAAAGAGTAAAACTTGCCAAAGAATTACAAAAACAAGCAACAGGAAAAACCTTATTTGTATTAGATGAACCAACAACAGGACTTCACACAGATGATATCAAGCGCTTACTTGCAATTTTACAGGAAATAGTAGATAATAAAGATACTGTAGTAGTAATAGAACATAACCTAGATGTCATAAAAGTAGCAGACTACATTATTGATTTAGGACCAGAAGGAGGAGACGAAGGTGGAAACATTGTTGCCACGGGAACTCCAGAAGAAGTCGCTAAAGTAAAAGAATCCTACACAGGACAATTCTTAAAGAAAATACTATAGAGGTGTTTATGCAAGTTGTTATTAAGGAAAAAAATAAAGTAAGAATTAATCATTTTATAGATTGGTTACTATATATGGCAGGTTACACAATTGTATTTATTGTCGTAACAAGTTTTTTCAAATCCATCTATGTAGAAGAGTCTCATGCTTTTCTATGGTCATTGATAACCGTTTTAATTCTTTATATAATGAATAAAACTGTAAAACCAATATTAGTAACATTAACCATTCCTATAACAGGAATTACATTGGGATTATTTTATCCTTGTATCAATGTAATTATATTGAAACTAGTAGATTGGATATTAGGACCCTATTTCGAAGTTAAAAATCTTTGGATTGCTCTATTTGCGGGAATCCTTTTATCCATCACAAACTTTTTGATGGAAAAAATAATTGCAAAGATTATTAAGAAGGTAAAGAAGAATGGATAGTACAATGATCGATTTGGGATTTTTCCAAATCAAATGGTATTCTTTTTTCATTTTTCTAGCAATGATAACAGGATGTTTTCTAGTGTGGAAAGAATCCAAGAAAAAAAATATACCAGAAGACTACATCACAAATGTTATGTTTTATGGAATTATTTATGGAATCTTAGGAGCTAGACTATATTATGTCTTATTTCACTTAGATTACTATTGGCAAAACCCACTAGAAATCATTATGATTTGGAATGGAGGACTAGCCATTCACGGTGGAATTATTGCATTCCTAGTATTCTTAGGAATCTATTCGAAAAAGAAGAAAAAGAATTTGTTACTAACACTAGATATTTTATCCGTGCCTATTATTATTGCTCAGGCAATAGGCCGTTGGGGAAATTTCTTCAATCAAGAAGCATTTGGAAGAGTAGTTTCTTTAGAATTCCTGCAAAAATTACATCTCCCAAAATGGATAATAAAAGGAATGTATATTGATGGATTCTATCGAGAACCAACTTTTCTCTATGAATCAATCTTTTCCTTAGTAGGATTTATTGTATTAATTTTACTTCGTAAGAATAAAAAAATAAAAACAGGTCAATTAACAGGTACCTATTTAGTATGGTATGGTATAGAAAGAGTTTGGATTGAATCTTATCGTTCCGATTCTCTAATGCTTGGGCCAATCAAGATGGCTCAACTTGTCTCTATCATTTTCATAGTAGTTGGTATATACTTACTTATAAAGAATCAAAAAGGGAAGCAATACTATCAAAAAGAACAAATAGAGGTACAATAGAGGAGGTTTTTATGTATAAAAAAGTAGTAGTTATGGGTGGAGGAACTGGTATTTCTTATCTATTAAGAGGATTAAAAGATTTCCCAGTAGATATAACAGCTGTTATTACAGTTTCTGATAATGGAAGATCCACCGGAAAATTAAGACAAGAATTTCATACTCCTGCTGTAGGAGATATTAGAAAGGTAATTACGAATTTGTCACAAATTGATGAACCAATCAAAAAAATGATGTCTTATCGTTTTAATACATCCAGTGATTTAGATGGACATGCTGTTGGAAACTTAATCTTAACCGCAATGTTAGATATCACTGGATCTTTAAAAGATTCCATTGCTCATCTAAGTAAAATATTAGATGTTAGACATACCGTATTGCCAATATCAGAAGATTCTGATTTAACGTTGATGGGATTAGATAAAGACGGAAATGTCATTGAAGGAGAAGAACAAATTACTCAAGCTCATCGTGAATTTAAGAAGATTTTTTATAAATCAGAACCAAAAGTATTACCAGAAGTATTAAAAGCGATTGAAGAAGCGGACTTAATTATATTTAGTATGGGTAGTTTATATACAAGTGTATTACCAAATATTATTTGTAAAGAAGTAGAAAAAGCTTTAGATAAAGCCAAAGCTCCTATAATGTACCTATCCAATATAGTAACTCAACCAGGAGAAACAGATGGCTTTACCGTTGGAGACCATGTTAAACTTTTAAATCGATATTTGAATAAAAAGAAAGTAGACGTTGTCGTTGCCAGCAACACCAAAATATCAGAGGCAATGGCTAAAAAATATGAGTCTGAAGAGCAAAAAGATCCAGTACTAATTGATTATGAAGAATTAGAGAAAATCGGAGTAGAACTATTAGAAGATGATTTAATGATTATTGATGAGGATAATACTTTAAAACATAATAGTCTAAAACTTAGTTCTTTGATATTCTCTTATCTAATGAGGAAATAATGTCTTACACAGTTCGTATTAAAGAAGAAATATCGAGTATCAAAAGCAACAAATCCGAAGGAATAGCAGAACTTTCAGGGTATATCCGTAACAATGGAAATTTCCAAAAGAATAGTATTGTTATGACTACCGAAAATAAATTTGTAGTTGAGAGAATAGTTGAAATGATAAAAGACTTCTACTCAGTAGAAGCCAAAGTAGAAGTAATAGAAAACTTAAATTTCAGCAAAAAAGATCTTTATCAAATAACCTTAAATAAAGATCCTAAGATGTTGGAAGATTTAGGAATTATAGATTCCAAAGGAAATTTTCAAAAGAATGTTCCAAATTATCTAGTAGGTGGAAATGAAGAAATACGTGGGTATTTAAGAGGTGTTTTTCTAGGAACCGGAAGTATCAATGATCCGAAAACCTCTAGATATCATATGGAATTATTAATATCGAATCCCGAAGAATCCGTTTTTATTCAAAAATTATTAAATATATTTGATTTAAATGCGAAGATTCTAAATCGTGATAAAGGATATATGATTTATATCAAAGAAGCTGAAAAAATAAGTGATTTTTTAAAAATAATTGGAGCCAATAATGCCGTAATGTATTATGAAAATATTCGCATTTATCGGGATCAAAAGAATAAAACAAATCGTTTGAATAATTGTGAACAAGCTAATATGGACAAAGTAATTCAAACGGCAACTTCTCAATTAGAAGATATCCAAATTATTGAAGAAAACGATGGAATTATGTTATTAGATGAAAAAGTAAAAGAAGTTTTAGAATATCGAAAAAAATATCCAGAAGCTTCCTTAAAAGAACTAGCCGAGATTATTACTTTGGAAACTAATAAATCAATAACAAAATCGGGACTAAACCATCGATTAAGAAAAATAAAAGAATTAGCGGATAGTTTCCGAAAAATGAACAAAGAAAAATAAGCTTTAAGACTTATTTTTTTTTAATATAGAATCAACTATTCCATAGAAAACAGCCTCTTCAGCCGACAAAAAGTGATCTCGATCACAATCCTTTTCAATGGTTTTCCTGGATTTTCCAGTATTCTTCGAAAGAATAGAATTTAGTCTTTCCTTTAACGATAGAATTCTTTTAGTAGATATTTCAATATCACTAGCTTGTCCTTCACTCTTTCCTAATACTTGATGAATCATTACATCTGCATTTGGTAATATCATTCTTTTCCCTTTTGCCCCACTAGATAATAAGACAGCAGCCATACTAGCAGCAAGTCCAAAACAAATGGTAGACACATCACTATGAATATAGTTCATCGTATCATAGATGGCAAGACCTGCACTAACACTACCACCAGGAGAATTAATATATAAATAGATATCATTGTGATTGATGGAATCCAAATAAAGCATTTGAGCAATAACACTATTACTAGTAACATCATCGATTTCACCTGATAATAAGATAATTCTTTCTTTTAGCAATTTAGAATATAAATCAAATCGTTCCACTCCATTTTCATAATCCATAACAATAGGAATAAAATTCATTTTTTTCACCTATAATTAGTATAATGTCAATCCATGAAAATATTCATAGGAGAATAGGACAAAATATGATATACTAATAATAACAATAAGGGGTGATACTATGATTGATACAATAGAAGTAACCATCAATCATCAACAATATCGATATAGTACGAATGTTACTCTCCAAGAGATTCATAAAGAATTTCAAGAGGAATATCGATATCCTATTTTAATTGCAAAAGTAAATAACCATTTACGAGAATTATCGTACAAATTAACAGAAGATTCTGAGGTGGAGTTCCTAGATTTAACCTCATGTGAGGGAAGTAGAGTACACGTAAATGGATTAACATTTATTCTCGTATATGCTGTTAAAAAATTATTTGGAAAAGCGGCTGACGTTGTCGTTCAACATTCCTTAGATAAAGGAATTTATTTTCAAACCACTTTTCGCTTAACAGAAGAAAAATTGGCACTCATCAAAGAAGAAATGAAGGCGATTGTCAAAAAAGATATGCCAATTACCAAACTAACCATTGATCGTTTAGAAGCCATTAACTATTTTAAAGAAATTGGAGATACCGTAAAAGCTAATGTTATGAAATATCATACGGATAATTACGTAACGTTATATCGTTTAGGTAGCACTTATAATTATTTTTATAATTTGATGCCAACGTCAACCGGAAAATTAAAAGATTTTGATTTAACCTATATTAAAGGCAATGGATTTACTTTACGATTCCCAACGGTTTATATCAATGATCGAATCAAGAAATATACCCACCATCCACATATGTTTGAAGCTTTTAGTGAATTTAAAGAGTGGGGAAAAATAATGAATGTTCGAAACTCAGCAGATTTAAATCGTGTTGTTTCATCAGGAAAAATAAGCGATTTAATTAAAATTGATGAAACCCTTCAAAGCAATCGTCTATTAAATATAGCAAAAGAAATCAATTCCTTGAAAAATAAAGTAAAAATTGTTTTACTAGCAGGACCATCTTCTTCTGGAAAGACTACCACCGCAAGAAAACTATCCATGTATTTAGAAAGTTTTGGTCTCCATCCAAAAGCAATTAGTATGGATGACTATTTCGTAAATCGTAAAGACACACCAAAAGATGAAAATGGAAATTATGATTTTGAATGCTTAGAAGCCGTGGATTTAAAACTATTTGATAAACAAATGGCAGATTTATTAAAAGGAGAATTAGTACGAATTCCTACCTTTAACTTTATCATTGGAGAAAAAGAATTCCGTAATGATTTACAATTGTCAGAAAATGATATATTAATTATTGAAGGAATTCATGCTTTGGATACCAAGATATTGACAAATATTCCAAGAGAAAAGAAATATAAAATTTATATTTCTCCTCTAACAGAAGTAAATATGGATAATCACAATCGTGTTCCGACAACGGATAATCGTCTATTGCGTCGAATTATTCGTGATAATCGTACGAGAAACTATAATGTAGAACATACACTAAAGAGTTGGCCAAGCGTACGTCGTGGAGAAGAAAACTATATTTTCCCATTCCAAGATGAAAGCGATGCAACCATCAATTCGGCTGCTATTTACGAACTAGGAGTATTAAAAACTTATGTGGAACCACTTCTATATGCAGTAGAAAGTGACTCTCCATATTATGAAGAAGCTAAGAGATTAATAAATTTCTTACGTTTATTCTTACCGATACCAGCTGATGCAATACCAGAAGATGCAGTTATTAGAGAATTTATTGGTGGCGGATACTTCCATGAATAATAAAATATCCACAGTTTTTTGTGGATATTTTTTGTAAAGTAAGAGAAAAATAAAAATAGAATATTGAAACAAAAATAAGATAAATATATAATTAAGAATAGGAGGATTGAAAAATGATTAAAGTAGCGATTAATGGATTTGGAAGAATTGGAAGATTATGTTTCCGATTAATGGAAGAAAATCCAGAATTTGAAGTAGTAGCTGTTAACGATTTAACAGATGCAGAACAACTAGCATATTTATTAAAATACGATACAAATCATAGAAATTATCGTATTGATGAAATTCATGCAGATGGTGACTATATTGTAGTAGGAGATAGAAGAGTAAGAGTTTACGCTGAAAAAGATCCTGCTATGTTACCATGGAAAGATTTAGATATAGATGTTGTATTTGAAAGTACAGGTCTATTTACCAGTGAAGAAAAAGCAATGGCACACATCAATGCCGGAGCAAAACATGTAATTATTTCAGCACCTGCTAAAGGAGACGTTAAAACTGTTGTATATAACGTTAACCATGAAATCTTAACAGGAGAAGAAAAAATTATTTCAGCAGCATCTTGTACGACAAACTGTCTAGCTCCAGTTGTTGATGTATTAGACAAAGAATTTGGAATTGTAAAAGGATATATGACAACCGTTCATGCTTATACAAA
>AUXO017919245.1_pt1 | contig 11185 bp, 7 predicted proteins | sample 768731 | NCBI WGS metagenome assembly AUXO01 (sample SAMN02715735, study PRJNA202380) | gut metagenome | biome: sheep rumen | host: Ovis aries | place: New Zealand: Palmerston North | reverse complement strand
TGCCGCAAACAGCGAGCTGTGTCTTATAATAATTATCCAAATTAGGATAATCCTATTTAGAATAATTTATCATTTAAGCCCAATGAATCTGTCTTTTGTAGCCCCCTGACTATCCTTTACAATAAATTTTAGGGACAGCCCTCAGACGATGATTTGCACTTCATAAAACATGAAGCATAAAACATGAAGTGATATGGCAAAAGAACTGAACAACCCATTTTCCGATAAAATGCTGTATTTTTTGTTATATTCCGATATAGTGCATTGATTTCATTATGCTTGTTACGATAAAATGCACTTTTCCATTCTCCATCTTTCCCAATTTTCACTGCCTTACATTATAAATGGTATTATATAAGTGATGAATTGGATGATAATTTATCATTTGACCCCAATCGTTCCGCCCTTTATAGTCCCCAACGCCGCCCTTTGCCATAAGCCTCAGGAAGAGCGATTGACGAGAAAAAGACAATACTACAAATAAGGACGTAAATACTTCATAGTAGAATCATACCATCTCTGCATAAATTCTTTCCATTGCAGCAATAGCCCTTTCCTTGGTAAAGTTGTCTTCTACCCTTTGCTTTGCTGCCTTAACATATTTAAGTCGCAAAGCATCGTCAGAAAGTAGTTTGTCTATGGCTCCTGCAAAGGCCTTCTCGTCGTTGATAGGCACCTCTATTCCGGTCTCATTACTGATAGACACCCAATTAACTCCCGAGCCAACGATGGTGCAGCTAACAGGAGCACACTCACAGTACATACCTTCAGCAAGGGCTATGCCGAAAGCCTCAGCTTTAGTGTTTGAAGGAAAGGCGAAGACATCAGCAGCATGATAATGACAACGCATATCATCATCCGAAAGTCGTCCCAAGAACTTCACCCTATCAGAGCACGGAATAGACCTTAGATAGCCATCCAACGGGCCTTTACCACCAATGAGTATCACGCAGTCATTCTCTATATATTTATCAGCCTTAATAAGAATGTCAATACCCTTGTATGGAATGTGCCTACCGACGAAGAAAACTATTTTCTTGTTGCCATAGGTCTTTTTTATCTTCTCTATGCGAGGTATGTCCGACTCTTTCTTCTTGAAGTTCTCCTCTATGAGACCATTCTGTGCTATGCGGACCTTTTCTACATATTTTGTCAGCGGCTTAGAATGAGGCACGTAATTAGGACTTGTAGAGATGATAATATTTGCCCTTCTAAGCACCATCTCTTCAAAGGGTTTTATCAGTGTGTACATAATGCCCTTTGACAGGATATCAGAATGCCAATGAAGTATCAGCTTAGTGTCACTGCCAATAACACTGACCACCAAAGGATAAACAAATGGATTAGGGCAGTGCAGGTGTACGAAGTCTGGTTTGTACTCAGCCACCAGTTTCTTTAGTATAGACAAGTAACTAAAAGACACATCCTGACTTAAGAATGAGAAATTAACAGGTACACGATATACCTTAATACCACGGATCTCGTCCTCATGATACTCTTTGTTGTTAGAGAAACAAACGACGATATTCCTATATTCCGTCATACCTTCAGCCAAATACATTGCGACAGTCTCTATGCCGCCCAGTTCGGGGAAATAGTATTTAGAAATGTGAAGAATAGTTTTCATATCTATATAATAGTATTAAGTAGTTTAACAAGTTTCATTGCTGACGACTGCCATGAGAAACGTGAAGCATTCTCTTTCCCGTTCTCTACCATTATAGGTCTCAATCGCTGGCGACCAGTCAAATAAGAGCATATCTTGTCGCGCATATCGTCAGTATCATAAGGATTGAAGTATATTGCTGCTTTACCGCACACTTCGCGAAGCACTGGTATATCAGAAGCAATAACAGGACACTCCACGCACATTGACTCAACGACAGGAAGTCCGAACCCTTCGTATAGTGAAGGGAAGATGAATGCCTCAGCATCTTGATAGAGGTGTATCAGTTCTTCGTCACTTACGCGTCCGAGGAATTCTATATTCTTGCTCTTACGTAATTCCTGATTCTGTGCAAAAACCTTGTTTGCCCCTCCAACAATGAGCAATTTGCATCCCTCGATGTCCTTGAATGCTTCCAAGAGGCGTGGGAAGTTCTTACGAGGGTCTAAAGATGATACCGACAGGCAGTAAGGCACATCTGACACTATAGTACCACTGGCAGGTTTGAATTTCTCCTTGTCAGCCGCATTATAGATGACATGAATCTTGTCCTTTGAAAGGAAAGGATACAGACGCAATATCTCACTCTTGGAAAATTCGCTGACAGTAATCAGATGTTTTGAGGTCTTGACAGCCATCCATGTCATTGGCTTATAGTAATAATAGTATGCACGTGAAAACCACTGTCGGCAAACAAGAAACGACAAGTCGTGAACCGTCATTATCTTATTTGGTACGGCAATGCTTCCCAAGCCTGTAAAGCTTATCAGCAGATAGTCTTTCTTGCCAAGGAAGAAGAAAGGCAGCACCAACTGTTCCCAGACATGCGACGAACATATCCCATATCTTTGTATCTTGAATTTTGAGATGTTGTAAGCCTTGTCAATCGTTCCTTTCTTAGGACAAATCAGGGTAAAATCAACATCGTACCTATGCAATGCCAAACACATCTCATAAGCATAGCGCTGAACACCCGTCGGCTCCTGCAGTAAAAAACGACCGTTTATGTATATCTGCTTACTCATTTTCTATCAATACTTCCTTTATAGCATCCAAATACCCATGACCGAAGCGCAAGTCTGGCTCCACGTAATTTCCCTCAGCCCACTCATTCCATGATTTAAGGAAGATGATACGTTTCTCTGCCGGCTTTTCTGCAACGAGGCTGACAGCATCCTGCAGATGGTGCTTGAAAGTCTTTGGGGTGGAATTAACATATATGGAGTCTTTCTTTCCTTGGCGCGGACTTCTGTCCCATTGAGAATATACCGTCGGGAATATATTCTCCCATACATCCTCGGGGGCAAACATATTCTTGACGACACGCCCATAGTCAAAGTATTGTCCAGGGAGGAATGGCAAGACTTTTCCAGCTATCTTTCTTGTCAAATCCCATATTTTGTTTGAATACAGCATCTCAGCCCTGCGCTGACCATTTGAATTTAAGGCATCAAAGCCGAAATCAAGAATGTTATTGTATGCATCGGCACTACTCTCGACATTAGGCATACAACGTTCTATCTCACCTTTTTCGTTATACCGCATAGTCCATGCTGAGGGAGTTATAGCATAGAAATATATTCCCGGCAACCCATTCTTTGCTGCTAAATCACGCCACCCCTCCATGAAGCGCCTCATATCAGGAAATAGGAATGGGTCAAAGATGCCGAATAGCGGTTTTCCATCAACGGTGATATACCTTTTGTCGCGGAATGCAGGCAGGCAGTAGTTGAAATGGGCTATATAGTCGTCGACGCCCGGGTATAGTTGCTCGGCAATCATCTGCTGTTTAGGTGCTCCTTTGGTATTAGTCCATGTCTTTGTGGTCCAGGAGTGATTAGCCCAACAAAGGCAGAAGGGAAAATCAGGTTTGCCGCTCTTGAGCACCTCTTCAAAGGGACGCTCCAGCAGCATCTTACCATTGCCGAACCAATAATGCCAATAACAAAAGCCCTCAACACCAGCTTCTCGGGCAAGTTCTGCTTGTTGTTCGCGAACCTCAGGTACACGTAAGTCGTAAAACCCTAAATCAGCAGGAATACGTGGTTGGTAGTGTCCACGAAACAAGGGCTTAGCCTTAGCAACATTCGTCCATTCCGTAAATCCCTTACCCCAAACGGCATCGTTCTCGGGTATTGGATAGTATTGTGGCAGATAATATGCGATGAGTCTTGCTTTCATTGTTTATCTGTTTTTTGCAAATGATTTAAACTTGTACTTTAAAAAGGATAGAAAATTCATGTCGCCAGCATCGTGAAGCATTTTGTAATGTGCATAGTTCATCAACAACATCTCGCGTGCATGACTGATTCTGTATAACAGGGTAAAACGATGGCCATCTTGCGCTCCTAGCACATTGCCGGCATGCTGGCGATAGTCGGTCATAGGTGTATAAAGAGTATGCCTCACTCCACCTTCAGCTACTGTCCTCAGAGTAATCCATGCATCATGCATGGTTGCAGAACTATATGAGCGACTGAGTGCAGCCTCCTTGGAGAGATGGTTAAAGAGCATAGTACTCCCAGTAACCACATTTTGCATATATTCCTCATAGCAGCGGATGTTCTCTGGCTTTATATTGGAGAACTTGAAAAACGAAGGATATAATAGATTACCATTATCATCAATAATCTGCAAGTCAGAATGCACAACAACAGGAACGGCACCTCGCTGCTGCTCTGTCAGGCTCATCGCCTCCATGCTTACAGCTATCTTCTCTGGATGCCATACGTCGTCCTGGTCGCAGAACATATAATATGGAGCCTCAACCCTTTCAAGCAAGCTCAAAAAGTTCTTGCATGCCCCACCCAGCGATGGATAGTCAAGAAGAGTAATCCTGTCAGGATGTTGCAGGACATATTCTTGAATAATAGACAATGTTCCATCCTTTGATCCGTCATCATGAATATATAGATGCCAATTCTGATATGTCTGGTTGAGGAGTGAATCTATCTGTTCTCTCAGATACTTCTCTCCATGATAGGTCGCCATCAATATGGCTATTTGTGAATAACATGTTATTTTAGCCATATTCCTTGAGCTTTATCTATAAATATTTTCTTGCATTGTATCATATTAACGATTAATCCCGGTATGTTAACTAAGCACATTGTACAAACAAGACTTGTGACTGTACCAAAAATGTGACAGACTAACCATGCAAGTGGGAGAAATGATATGGTAGCTGTTACAGTAAGTATTAATTGTAATTTTAATGCTCCAACACCATTCAGTAAATAAGAATATCTCATGCTAAGAATCAAAATGAAAATATATACTCCAACACTTGCAGATAAACTGAATGGAATAGTAACTTCTTTACCTACCCAAAAATTGTATACAATGTTGGATACAGCCACCATCAGCAACAATATGAAGAACATGCCCAGCATAACCATATTTAGCTTTCTTGATACACGTTGTATCCATTGCATATCTCCACGAGTATAAGCATCGGTAGTGGCATTCCAGAATGGCATGCACACTATGGTAAATACAACTAACAAAAGGCTGAAATACCTATAAGCTATTTGATAAGGAGTGACCTCAGCAGGCGAGAACATCTTGCTGATAATAATATTGGTGGATGTCATCAAAATGACAGCACATACTTGAAGGACGAAAAACCTTATGCCTGTAGAGAATAGACTTCGGGACATAGATATGCTGACATCCTTTAACGTAGGAGCATATTGTGGGAACCTTATACAGAAAGTGTATGGGATGCTACAGAGCCAAACAAGGAATGGTGCTGCAGTGTTTATCGTCACAACAACCAACAACGATGTGTAGCCAAGTCTATATGCGATAAAAGTAGAGATCAATGCCAATGTCTGCCCTATACACAATATAAGATTGTTTATTGCAGGCAATTGCATACCCATGTAAAAATTACCAACAGACTTTAGAATAAATGTAGAACATCCTATGGTTATTGCTACTGCAAGAATGTCATCAAGTTTTTCGAGTAGCATAGGGTCAATACCCAATGCTGAATACATGTCGAACTGATATATGATGACATACAAAAGTAGCAATACTGGAACCACAATGGCAACAAGCATGAAGAATGTAGATGAGACAGCCTCACGTACCTTCGCAGCATTTCCTTTAGCAACACTACAGGCAACAGCATTACGCAAACCATTACCCAGTCCAATGTCAAGGAAATCCACCCACATAAGTATGCCGCTGATAGTAAGCCAAATGCCATTACTGTATATACCGAGCATTTTTAACGTAAGTGGTACCATCAACAGCACCACAAGTGCAGACCAACCCTTGATGAGGAATGAGGCTATCACATTCTTATATATAAGAATTGTACGCTCCGAACTATTTTTCCTGACAAAAAAATCTGTTAACATAATCGTAATCTTTTTTGAAGGGAAAAATACAGTAATATAATAAATTGCAATAAAACGCCTGAGCTCTCAATGACAACATCATCAAAGAACTGCATGGAGAGTACATATACGAAGTAAGTATACATACATATTCCAAAGGCATTCCCAGTCCTAGATAATTTATATACATATCCACTTAGAGCTCCATAGATTAAAGCCGCCATAGCTACCCCTCTATAACCAAAGTCCGCAAAATACGGTCGAAATATGGTGAAGACATTGGTCGGAATAGGTATAAATACAAAATTCTGAAATTGCTGATGAACGAAATAGGTATTTGTGATTTTAGAAATGTAATAGTAAACAATCCACAAGACATCAGAACCAAAATTTTCGGAAATAGTTTGTGAAATTCTGCCAAAAGCAACTGCTCCAGACATAATATACATTCCTACAAAATCCATAAATGTTTCGTTTTCTGCATAGTCCTCACTACCTCTTGCTAAATTAAAGAAATAAAACAAAACAACAATAAAAAGAGAGCCGAGACCAATAGTTCGTATTTTTATGTTTTTCCTTTCATATAGTACATAGATAACATATATGAATATCATGAAGAAATAGCCTTTTGCCATACATGCTATTGCATACATAAACCATATAATGATAATTGTTGTTAATTTCCATTTTGGAATTTTAGGATAATTCCACAGTGCTAGTAATAATATAACCTCGTCAACAACAAAAGCGTAATTCAAAATGCCAAAATCATTGCCACCGACATTAAGAGTTCTGATATTTCCTATCATGTCTTCGGTATCAAACATGGTCACAATCTTATACACCTCGTAGAGATATAATGGCGTTATGAGTATCGCTATAACGAATAGTAAATTAAATATGAAATTATTAAATTCAAAATGATAGTCTTTGCATTCTTCCCTTTGTTTATTAAGATTGTAAAAAAGAAAAGAGACAGGACAAAAAATGGAAATCCAAATTGCGAGACAATAAATAAATTGTGACGAAAGTGGGTCAAGTGCCTTGTCAACAGCTAATAATAATAAAATTACAAACCAAATCAAAACTGTTATGGACCACGGAGAAAATATATCCCCCATATCCCATGAAATGTTTCCTTGTTGTTTCTTATATAGCGATGTGGCTTTCAATAAAAGTAAAGAGATTGTGACAAAACAAATGATATAACCTATTAAATGACTATCGTCATTAACTGGAACTCTGTTACTTTGTATAATAGAAAAAGAACAATATGAACGCTGTCTTAGTGACTCTTGTCGTATGCATTCTTTGGATACTTTTTCGAAACGATCGTATGCTATAGAAACTTCTTTCTTTAATGCTTCTGTCTCTTGTGCTACTGTATTTCTGTCAACATCAGTATTTGAGTCCACAAATTTGCTATACCGTTGCTGAGCCCGTTTGTAATTGTTAGTAGCAGAGACAAGTTCTTTTTTTGTGTTTTCTAATAACTTAGTAGCATATTGCTGACGATTATGTGTTATTTCTTTTTGTAGTTGCTCTACTATGATGTTAAGCATTAGTGCTGCAACTACAGGGTCATGGTCTGTGAAACCGATAGTTAGAATCTCATACTTATTGCTGTAATTGTAATTAATATTATCTAGAATAGTTTCAATAGTATCTTGGTCGGCAAGGTACTCTCCGAAGGTAATTCGTCTTCCTGGTATTTGCTTGTGGGATATGGTGCGTGCAAAGTCTTTCGTCTTCAGAAACTTGCAGTACACCTCCATGTCATTGATGCCATCATTGGCATGAAGTTCATTAATTCTTGCCTGAATCTTGTCCAAACCTATGGCAAGGTCTACCTCCTTATATTCATCGCTCAGCTTAGTGATGGCGGTGTACTCCTTAGGCATACATAGCCACACTACTATGGCAAGTAGGGTGGCAGCAATGGTAGCTGTTATGTATGGATGTTTTTTCAAGAGTGATGTATAATTAGAGAATTATTCCTTGTTATAGATTAATGAACTTCTCTCGGTTCCTCCATGCCAGCATACCACTGCGGAGCATGAAACCTAAGAACATCCAAATAGCAAGGGTTATCACCTTGGGGCGGCTACTATGCTTGACCGGAACAGTGGCTCGCTGAACGATAGTAAAGGCAGGGGTGCGCTCCTGTAGCTTAGCCTGAGCCAGCTGACGCTGTTCAACAACTGTCTGGTATATGTTGTATTTTAATTGCATGTCGTTCTCCAAATCCTCTTCTTTCATACGGTAGCTTTGTAGCAGAACATCTTGGTTAGCGTCCGCATAAGCTGCATAAGTCTGGCGGGCTTTGTCGTATTGCTTGCGGGCTTCTGCAAAAAGTTGGTCCATATATTCTAAGTCGATACGAGCCTTTTTGGTACGATAGACGATTATGGCTTTTTGCAGCTGCAACTGTGCACTATCAGCAACTGTGGCTGCAATCAAAGGGTCTTGGTCTTCAACGACAATGGTGATGACGTTAGTCTTTTTATCAACGGAACAATTAATGTTATGAGAAATGGCTTTTGCAATCTCATCCTCTTTCTTGGTCAAACGGAAAGGATTGACTTTATGCCCTGGACCAGGAGTGTCCTCAGACTTTAGTTTCTCTAAAAGGTTATTGAGCAGAGCCATCGGGTAGCTTGAAATAGCTATTCTTTGATGGTTTTGAAGATAGTCTTGATAGGTGTATTGTTCGCCAGTCTTGTCTTTAGTGACCTTGATAGGGAAAAGACCGACAAGGAAGTCGGTAGAACTCATCAGCTCTGGATAAATTTCAGGATAAAGGGCATCACCACTTTGCCCTATCTTCATGTTCATACCTACCATTGAGGCCAAGGAGGAGATGCTTCCAGAAAAACCCTGTCCTGATTCCTCTGGGGCAAGAATAACGGTTGACTTATATACCTTTGGCGTACCAAAAGCTAAAGCAACACCGATAACACCAGCTACAAAGGAATAGGTACATACCTTCTTCCTGTCAGCCCATAATATCCGAATGACTTCAACTATATTGATGTTGATAATCTTCTCTTTCTTCTCTTCCATTGTATGTCCTTTATTACTTCAACAAGTTACCGATGGTGGCGCCCATGGTGGCGATGGCGGCAGCGGTGCTACCGATGGCCAGGTACTCAGAGACACCCATCTTGCGGTTCATAGCCTTCTGCGGTACGACGATTTCGCAGCCAGGACGGATCTTGGCACCATCGTTGACCTTGGCAACAGTGCCGTTCATGTAGATGACGTATGCCTGATTCTTTTTGGCATAGCGGTTGTAACCACCAGCCTGGCTGATGTAGTACTTGGCACTCTTGCCGTCCCTGAAAGCAACGGTATTGGGGTACATCACCTCGCCCTCTATCTTTACTGTTCCGTTGTAGGTGGGTACATGGATTTGGTCACCTTCACGGAGCACGATGTCGTAGTCGCCTCCCGGCTCAGCCAGCGCCTTGTCGAGCTCGATACCGACATGATAAGTCTCAGGAATCTCAGTCAGTTCTTCCATGTTGACGACCTGTGCCATCTCACCTACGGAGCGGTTGTTGTTGATGGCAATCTCCTGCATGACACGTTCTTTCTCTTCTTTGCGCATCTTAATCAACTCTTCCAGACGAATGCGCTCAGCCTCATTGACTTTACGCTCCAGACGAGCTCCTGGGATGTATGCCAGGTCTGTACCACCGCCGGCACGCTTGAAGAGGTCACTTAGACGCTCGTTCTTCTTGGTAAGCGTGTAGGAACCGGCAAACAGCACTTCACCTTCAATGGTGACGTTCTGCTGGGTGAAGTAACCGGGGCTCTTGCGGACATAGACCTCGTCGAAAGGCATGAGTTTGAAGGCAGGCTGGCCGTCGATGACGAAGCCGTCCTTCAGCGAGAACTTATAGGTTTGTGCCAGGATAGAGTCTGTGTTTGTGGCATATGGATTGGTGATGCGTCGTGACACCAAAACGTTGTGCATTGAAGCCGACTCCTTCAAACCTCCGGCCTGCAGCACGAAGTCTTCCAGTGTCTCGTTGTCAGCATACTTGTAGGTACCGGGGTATTGTACCTCGCCATGGATGGCAATGGTCTGCTGAACCTGTGACTCCAGTTTGGTAGGAATGAAGAGCACATCCTCGTTCTTCAGGGGGATGTCGGCAACAGTACCGTTCATGATGCCTTCAAGGTCGACGGCAATCACTTCCAGGGTGCGGTCGGGTTTCATACGGTGCATGACAGCATGCTTGGTGAAAGCCTCCTCTGTCACACCTTCTGAACTCTCCATCAGCGTCTTGACGCTGTAGATATGGTCGCCAATCTGATACATGCCAGGACGGAATACAGCACCCTTGATTTCAACCATGTTAGAATAGCGGGGTAGGATGGAGTCGACGCTGACCGAGTCGTTGTCGGCCATGTGGAATGATGCCATGTCGAACTCGTTGACGTTGAACACAGAGTACTGGGTGCCCGATTTTCGAACCACACGTACCGACTTGCGATAGGCATCGCCGGCAAAGCCACCAGCATAGTCAATCAACGTGCCAACGCTCTCGTTCTTCTTCATCTCGTAGATCATGGGACGCTTTACCTTACCGGTGACATTGACAAGGCAATCGTAGCTGCCCACGACGATAACGTCGTTGTCGCCCAGTCGGACGTTGCCGCTCAACTTGCCGTTCAGGATGTAGTCGTAGACGTCGACGGTGCTCACCAGCTTGTTGTGGCGATAAACCTTAATGTTACGCAGCGTACCAATCTTGCTCGGTCCGCCAGCCATATAGAGGGCATGGAAGACAGACGAGAAAGCTGACAACGTATAGGTTCCAGGGGCTTTGACCTCACCCATGACGTTGACGACGATGGTACGGGTCTGGCCTACTGAGAGGCGAATCTTCGAGCTGCTGTAGCGGGCGCCCAACTGGCTGCGGACGCGGCTGTTGGCCTGTGCTACCGTCAGGCCAGAGATTTGGATAGGACCGAAGCCTTCAATGACGATGAAACCATCGGGGCTGATAGTCACCTGCTCAGATTTCTGCGAGGCACCATAGATGTCTACGAATACGGCGTCGCCAGGTCCCAGAACATAGTTTTCGGGCGTGGCAATGTTCATGTTGGGCTCGAAGGTCAAGTCTTCGTTGTTGAAGATGTCATGACCAAAAATTTTGCTCTT
>AUXO014602266.1_pt1 | contig 11185 bp, 11 predicted proteins | sample 768731 | NCBI WGS metagenome assembly AUXO01 (sample SAMN02715735, study PRJNA202380) | gut metagenome | biome: sheep rumen | host: Ovis aries | place: New Zealand: Palmerston North | reverse complement strand
TTTAAACGACGAACATCAAATCCTAATTCCTTTAATTGTTTAGAAATACCATGGCTTGTAGCTTGACCATCAGGTCCTGCTTCATGGAACTTATGTCCTCTAAAAATCAAACTTGATAAATAAGTACCTGTTGTTAAAATAACAGCACGAGCATTAAAGCTAGTACCATCTTCACATACAACACCACGAACAGTTTTTGTATCGTCAACAATCATATGATCAACATATGCTTCATACAAAGAAAGATTCTCTTGCTTTTCTAAATGCTTACGCATCTCTTTAGAATACATAACCTTGTCATTTTGGCTACGTAATGCTCTTACAGCAGGTCCTTTTGAGCTGTTTAACATCTTAATTTGTAAACGAGTTAAATCAGCATTCTTACCTTGATAGCCACCAAGAGCGTCTATTTCTCTAACAACAACGCCTTTTGCAGGTCCTCCTATAGAAGGATTACAAGGCATTGATCCTAACATATTTAAATTTCCACTTACTAGTAGAGTCTTTAATCCCATTTTGCTTGTCGCAAGACTTGCCTCACAACCAGCATGGCCTCCACCAACAACTATTACATCATAGTCCATAGTTAAGCACATCCTTACAATGCTAGTATTTTATCATTTTGACGATTAAATGTAAAGTTATTTGATATATTGGATTAGTCAATTGAATCTATAATTTTAAGAGCTATATCTAATTTATCAAGAGAATGATTAGCATTATGTAAGTCATCGTGTTTGTATTCTTCATCGCTTAAAACATCACCAGCAGCTAGAAAATTATATAGATTAGTTTTTAAATAATCACATACAGCTTGAGCTCCTGCAACTTCCATTTCAACAACAATATCTCCATTACATTTTCTTTCTTTTATTTCTTCAATTGTCTCTCTATAGAATGCATCAGTTGTCCATGTTGAACCAACAATATATGGAATGTTATACTTTTTAAAGATTTCTTCAACTATTTTATAATTGTTAACATCTATATAATCACTAGGTTCCATATAATGATAGCTCATCCCTTCATCACGGTATGCTTTATGTGGAATGATAAATCTATTTGTTGTTTTCTCTTTATCTAAGCTTCCACATGAACCAAACATAACATAGTGTTTAATTCCTAGTAATGCATTTGTTTCTTCTATTAAGTTTCCTGTACTCGTACTACCTACATAAGTATTATAGAACGCGATAGTTTTACCATTATTTATAAACTTATATACATCTCTTCCACCTGTACAGTCTTTTAAATGAGCAACAAGTTCACATTTGTAATTTTCTAAAACATAGTTAAATATTTCATTAGAAAAAATAATTAAACAATAATCAATTTGATCTATTTTTTCAACAAAATTTTTAGGTGTCATTTTAGGCTCTGATTTCCTATAAGAATTTGTAATCATACCTATCCCTCCTTTTATTGCTTATGTTATTTTAACATAAATTAGAAGTTAAAAAAAGATGCGTATAGCTATCTATACGCATCTATCAATTAATCAACTAAATATGAATATAATAATTCCATAGTATTTTTAATACCATCCATATGAGTACGTTCCATACCATGGCTTGCAGCTACTCCTTGACCAATAAGAGCACCTTTACAATCAACACCACTTCTCCATGCAGCACCAATATCTGAACCGTAGAATGGGAAGATATCAACTGTATAATTTAAATTCTTCTTTTTTGCAATATTAATTAAGCGAGTTGTTAAATCATAACTATAAGGACCGCCTGAATCTTTTGCGCAAATTGATACAGCAAATTCATTACCTGCTAAATCTAGTCCAACACATCCCATATCAACTGTTACAAATTCGCAAATTGAAGGATCAACTGTTGCAGCACCATGTCCAACCTCTTCTTGATTAACAAAATATACATATGTATTATAATGAGGCAATACATTATTATCCTTCATTTCTTTTAACACACCAAGAATACCAATAACTGAACCTTTATCATCAATGAATCTTGATTTTAAGAATCCACTTTCTGTAATTACAGTCTTAGGGTCATAGCAGATATAATCACCATTAGAAATTCCAAGAGCTAAAACATCTTCACGATTCTTTACCACTTCATCAATTCTAACAATCAATGTATCTAAATTTCTAGGAGCACTTTTAGCATCAGCATAAACGTGTACACTTGATTCTTTGCATAAAATTGTACCAGTATATACCTTATTATCACGAGTTATAATTTTACAATATTCACCATCAAGTGTAGGGATTGAAGGTCCACCAACATTAGTAACACTAAGTGTACCATCACTATTAATTGATCTAACCATCAAACCAAGTGTATCAACATGGGCACTAGTGGCTACAGTTTTAGAAGTATCTCTTCCTTCAATAAATAACTTAATATTTCCTTTATTAGTCAAGCTAGCTTTATAACCAAGTTTTTCTAACTCTTCTAAAATAACTTTATCTACATTCTCACTAAATCCAGTAGGTGAATCAGTTAAGAATACTTTATTTACTAAACCTTTAACATAATTTAAATCCATAATTACACCTCGTCTAATTATAACATAATTTAGACAAACATTACTTCAATAATATTTTCTTTTTCAACAACAAACATATCATCAAATTTAACATTATTCGAAATATCACTAATATGACCTGTATGAAACTTATAATAGCCATCACAATAGAATCTAATTAAAACGAATAATTTCTTATTATAAGCCCTAATTAAATTTCTATTTATTTCTTCAATTTGATCTTCACTTAGCAATATCATTTCTTCTTTTAAATATGATATTCTAGTCTCATCAAGCATATCTTTATAACCTTCTAGAGCGTCAAATGGTTTAAAATTAACACCCTTTCTATCAACACTATTATGCATTATGTCCTCCTATCATTAAATTCCTATTAAGCTGATTACTATCTTTCATAAGTGAAATAGAGCGTATAACTGAATTCTTCCCATAAACATTTCTAATATCTAAAATACTTGCCATAATCTTGTCTTCTTTATTTGAAAAAGAATCAAAAATTGATAATTGAAAATGATTCTTTACAATATTTGACGCACTTAAACCAACGCTCCTAATTAACCCGTCTGGAACATGCTTATATAATTCAAGCATCGCGTGTAAAATATCAGAATATAGATATGTGAATTTATTTAATCTAATTGATTTAACAAAGTAGGTATTATTAGAATAACCAATAAATAATGAAAACGAATCAGCTTTATAATTTTTTGAAAACAATTTAATAGACAATTCATTACTCATTTCAACTACTATTTGATAAGCATTTGATTTCACATAATCTTTAAATAAAATTTGAGACTCTTGAACGGATTTGGCCACTTTTTTACTAGAATTTTTAGCATCAGATATTTTAGTTACATCAATTCCTCTTGAATGATCATATATTTCAAGACCAATTATGCCAAATTCTTTCTTTAATATTTTAGGATCAATATCTTTAATATCATTTAAACAAAATAATCCCATTTTATTTAATCTATGCATAGTTTTGTCTCCAATACACCAAATCTTATTTAAAGGTTTAATTACACCAATAGTAGAACTAAAATTATTATAAGTAACATATCCAATCTCTTCTTTATTATGTTTAGATAAAATATCTAATGCCACTTTTGCTTGAAACATATTTTCTCCAATTCCTATTGTTACAACAAGTCCTGTGTTATCAAAAACATATTTTTTTATTCTTTTTGCAAGAGATATCACATCTTCCTTATAGTAATTAAGATATGGCGCTAAATTAATAAAGCCTTCATCAATTGAATACATATAAATATCATCACTAGAAAAGAAATTTAAATAACATTTATATACCTCGCATGACGCCTCAAGATATCTTTTCATTCTGGGTTTGGCATAAACAATTGGAATATCCTTAGGAAGCTCATAAGCTCTACTTCTTGATGCAATCCCTTTTTTCTTTAAATACGGTGTGACCGCAAGTGTTATTGCACCCTTACTTCTTGAAATATCACATACTACAAGAGGGGTAGTATATATGTTTAAATGTCTTAATTTACATTCTACAGATGCATAAAATGATTTCAAATCAATACACATAAACATAAGAATCACCTCATAAATAATGATACATTTAATATATACATTATTTATGTAATAAAAAATAAAAGGCATCACCTAAGTGACGCCTTAAAACTATTTATATTTATTTAATATTCTTGTAATCTTCAACTAATTTTTCAACTGTAAATCCAAAGTGTTCATGCATTACAGAAATAGGAGCACTAATACCAAATGTATCTATACCCTTAACATTTCTTGCATACTTATACCAAGGAAGTGTAGCACCCATTTCAATTGCGAACCTCTTTTGACAAGAGCTTGGTAAAATACGTTCTTGATATTCTTTTGGTTGATTATCAAATGCAAAAGGGCTTGGCATTGAAACTACACGGATAGAATATCCATCTTTTTCTAATGCCTTTGCAGTATCAATTGCGATAGATAATTCAGAACCACATGAAATTATAATGCCATCAAACTTTTCGTTTGTTTCATATACAACATATGCACCAAGCTTAACACCATTTCTATCAGTTGTAGCTAATACAGGTAAACCTTGACGGCTTGTAGTAATAACTGTAGGAGTGAATTTAGAATTGATTGCGCTATCTAATGCACCATATACTTCATTTGCATCAGCAGGACGAATAACATTAACATTTGGAATTGAACGAAGCATTGAGAAATGTTCAATTGGTTCATGAGTAGGTCCATCTTCACCAACACATACAGTATCATGTGAGAATATGAAGATTGAAGGAAGCTTCATTAAAGCTGCTTGTCTAATAGCTGGTTTCATATAATCACTGAATACGAAGAAACCACTACCAAAACCTTTTAAACCACCATGTAAATTGATACCATTTACAATAGCACCCATAGCATGTTCTCTTACACCAAAGCGAATGTTTCTACCTGTTAAGAACTTAGGTTCAAAGTTGCCATCTGCTCCTCTAACAAATGTTGAAGGAGTTAAATCTGCAGATCCACCAATCAATGAAGGAATTTGACGACTATATTCATCTAAAATAGCACCTAAAATCTTTCTTGTTGATTCTTTATCTCCAGCCTTATAAGTTGGGAATGTACTGAAATCAACTTCAAATGAATCGAACATAAAATTAGTTAATTCATTATATAATTCAGGATACTTCTTATGATATACTGATAGGTTTTCAGACCAAACACGACTTGCATTTTGTCCACGTAATATTACATTTTCTTTATAGAAATCATATACTTCGCTTGGAACTTCAAATGGAGCATAATTATAATCTAGATTTTTCTTTAATAAATTAGTATTTTCAACACCAAGAGGTTTACCATGGCATAAATTTGTACCACTATCAGGAGAACCAAATCCAATAATAGTCTTAACTTCAATTAAAGTAGGTTTTAAACTATTCTTTGCGCGAATAATTGCATCATCAATAGCTTGAACATCATTACCATCACGAACTAATTCATAATTCCAACCCATAGCTTCAAATTTAGCACCAGTATTTTCTGTGTTAGCTAATTCTACTTCACCATCAAGTTGAATATCATTTGAATCATATAATACAATTAATTTATTTAATTGTAAGTGACCAGCAAATGATGCTGCTTCTTGAGTAATACCTTCTTGAAGATCACCATCACCACATAAAACATATGTGTAGTGATTAAATGGCTTTAACACCTCACGATTAAAGTGATTAGCTAGATACTTTTCAGCTAAAGCCATACCAACAGCGGTTGCAAAACCTTGTCCAAGAGGACCAGTAGTCATTTCAACACCAGGAGTATGTCTATATTCTGGATGTCCTGGAGTTTTAGAATTGTATTGTCTAAAGTTCTTTAAATCATCAATTGAAATATCATAACCTGATAAATGATATAAAGCATAAAGCATTGCACTTGCATGACCTGCTGATAGAATGAATCTATCGCGATCCCACCAAGATACATTTTCTGTATCAATATTCATTTGGCGAGTAAACAATGTGTGAACAATAGGTGCACTACCAAGGACAACACCAGGATGACCTGAATTAGCCTTGTTAATCATTTCCACACCAAGTAAACGAATAGTATTAATACATAAGTTATCAATATTTTTTACCATTTTTAAACCTCTATATTTTATTTACTTTCTTCTTCAATAGAAACTTCATCAGTTTCTTTTTTGCCTTCAGTAGTTATATCATTTGTTTCTTCTTTTGCATTTTCAACAGATGTGTTTTCTTCATCCTCATCTGCTTCAAAATATGAATCAATATAACTTCTTTGTGCTTTTAATAAAGAAGCATATTTGTTTTCACCAAAATGATCTTTGATAATTGCTAGATTTTTTTGTTGACTAGCAGCAATCTTGTTATAAATATTCTTTCTTAAGAACATCATAACAAATAAATAAACTAGAGGGATTCCAATCGTAAATCCTAATTGAATTCCATCAGGCATTTTAGCACCCTTAAAGAAATTGTTCCAGTTTGCAAACAAAATAAATACAAGTACTACAACTAATGTTACAGGTAATACAATAGTTCTTGAGAATTTAGTTTGAATTAAATCACAATCATCCCAGAATCCTAACCAAGTTGTATTTACTTCAACAGAATAAAGTTCTTTTAATTGTTCGTAGTATTGTTTTTCAACAGCTAAACGATAATTAACTCCGTCTTTACTTGACCATACAGCAAACTTACCTTGTTGAGTGAATTCTTTTAAAACATCTTTATATTCATTCATATAATATAGTTCGACTGTATGCTTACCGCATTGTTGAACTTCAAAAGGAGTACTTACAACAGGTACATAATCCTCTCCTGGTTCAGGCTCTTTGTAAGGCTCATAGCCTAAAACATCATATAATCTTTCATTAATTTTCATGATTTGATTCCTTTCTAACATTTGATTTAATTATATCATATTTTTAAACTTTACAAATAATCTTTTATTCTAATTATTATGATATAATTACTTTAGGTGGTGTTTATTATGGAAAAGAAGAAAATATTAATTGTTGAAGACGAAAAAGAAATATCAAAAATTACTAAGGCATACTTTGAAAAAGCTGGATTTGAGGTCTATCAAGCTTTTGATGGTGAAGAAGCTTTAAGTATATTTAAAGATGAAGACTTTGATTTGATTACACTAGATATTATGTTACCAAAATTAAATGGCTTTGAAGTATTAAAAATAATCCGTTCTTCTTCATTGGTTCCTGTAATTATTATTACAGCACTAGATGATGAAGATAATATTTTAAAAGGATATGAATTAAAGGTTGATGATTATGTACCAAAGCCATTCAATCCAAAAGTACTTGTTGCAAAAGCACTTAATTTGTTAACTAGACTAGATAAAATAAATGAGACTTTAGTTTACCAAAAAGGTGCTCTAACATTAGACTTTGAAACACACAATGTTAAAAAGGATGATACTTGGCTAAATTTATCAAAGACAGAATTTGACTTATTAACATTATTAATCAAACAAGAAGATAGATCTTGTAGCCGTGATATGCTACTTGATGAAATTTGGGGTCTTGATTCATTTGTAGATAATAGAATTGTTGACACTTATATTAAAAACCTTAGAAAGGCATTAAATCCATATAACTATATCAAAACAATATATAAATCTGGTTATATGTTTTCATTAAAAGATGAAAAGTAAGCCACTATTTGATAATTTAAAAACTAAGTTATTTAGAGTATTTTTAATCATATATGCAACAATATATGCAATCATTCTTCTTCTTGGAATATATAGTGCATTTAAAATATCTAATTTAACTTACACTATTTTGTTATTCATTGTTATATTTATATTAACAGTCATTCCTATCATCTATTTATATTATTTAGAAAAAGTATTAGATCCTATTAATCATATTAATGAATATATTAAAAATCTTTCAACATTTAGATACTATAAGAAAAAAGAGTATACAAACATAAATGAATATAGACTTATTTTAGATAACATTTATACATTATCTAATTTACTTGAAGAAACAAAATTAAATTACGAGCAATATAAGAATAGAATAAATGATTTAAATAGTAAAAAAGAAATCATTGAGCTTCAAGAACGTGATTTAATTTACTCTATTTCTCATGAACTTAAAACTCCACTTTCAATCATTGAGGCTGGAGCCTGTGCGATACTAGATGGAATATATGAAGGGGAAGATGCTATTAATGAACTTAATGAAATTGTAAATCAATGTAAAATTTCTGTTTCAATGATTCAAGATGTATTAAATGTATTTAAACTAGAACGTTCCGACTTTAAATTAAATAATGAAATATTCAATTTGAAAGATTTAACATTAGAAAAATTAAAGGCATTTGATGAATTGTTTAAAAAATATAAATCTAATTTAATACTAAACTTGTCAGATGCAAATATCTATGCCGATAAAAAGCAAATTGGTACAGTCTTATCAAATGTCATTAATAATGCGATAACAAACTCTCCTATAGAATCTGATATTATAATTAATGTCAAAGCTAGAGGAAATGAAGCTATCTTTGACATTACAAACACAAACGTTTCTATTCCAGAAGAAAAGCTTAATCATATCTTTGAACCATTTGTTAAAATTGATGAATCGCACACTAAAAAAGATCATAAAGGAAATGGACTTGGATTATACATTGTTAAACAAATTATGAACAAATATAATTATGACTTTGGAATCATTAATGTAGAAAATGGTGTCAAATTCTTCTTTGTAGGAACAAATAAATAAATTATGAGAAACATCAATGTTTCTCTTTTTTTATAGAGATAAAAAAAATGTGCAAATAGTATATTTACACATTTAAAACAGCAATCCTATTAAATTACCTAAGATATTATTTTCAAAAAAAGCTCTACTTATTCTAAAAGAGGCCATAATTCCTCTAATATCGTAATCAACAAACATATTAAATCCTGATAAATTAGCTTTGTGATAAATGATTATTAGCACAAAGAAAATAACTTGAAGAATAATATAGTATATAACTACATATAAAAAGATACCTAATATCCCATCCACTATTCGAACAAATTTAGATTGCCTTAATATCTTTGCCATAATCTTTAGAATTAAACATATAATAGTTGTGCCAAGGAATAAAATTATAAAGGAAAGGCCAATCAAAATAATATTAGTTGCCCAAGATGCTAAATTTTTTGCAATCTCGCTGGCCACATCTTCTCCTGAAACATTTTGGCTAACCATTTGAGCAACAAATGTAGGTATACCTAAACTTTTTAAAACGGAAACTCCACTATCTTGACTGGTTATCTCACTAAAAGAATCATTAGTCATAATGTTATTATAAAAATTTTGTTCAATGTTAGTACCAAACCAATTATATAAGACATCATTTGCAAAACGCACACAGAAAAGAAGCGCAAACACAAATCCAAATATCCAATTAGCAAGACTGATTGATTTTAATAAGAATCCCTTCTTAAAGCCTATAATCATTAAAATAATAAGTCCAATTATTATAATAATATCAATGATACCAACATATTGTGAATATTCATAATTCATAATCTGCTCCTATTGATAATTCTATTATAATAAAAAAAATAATAATTTTATGAAAAAAGAGTGAAAAAAATTATAAATAATAAAGCATAGCTTTTTAAATCTAAAAATAAAAAAAGCTCCACCCACATCACGTGGAAGCTTAAGGCTGCTACCTTCCGGTCCTGACCTGATTCACACCACATGATTGGGCAAAGCATAATTATAATAACACGAAATATATTTTTTTACAAGTTTTATCTTTTTCTAAGTTCTTGAAAAAATGACTTTAATAATGTTTTAGATTCGTTTTCTAAAACACCGCCAAAAACATTTACTTTAGGGTTTTGAAAATTATATTCAAACAAATTAATTTTGCTGCCACAAGAACCCATTTGAGCCTCGTATGCACCAAAATATACATTCTTAATATGCGCTTGCATTATCGCAGACATACACATTGGACAAGGCTCAAGTGTTACATAAATTGAACAATCATCCAAATGATAATTGTTCAACTTTTGACTAGCCATATTTAAAGCTAACAATTCAGCATGAGCTGTAACTGATTTCTTTGTTTCTTTCAAATTGTGAGCTTTTGAAATTATTAAATCGTTTCTAACAATAACACAACCAACTGGTATTTCTCCAAGCGTATATGCTTTTTTTGCCTCTTCTAAGGCAACATACATAAACTTATTTATCATGATGTAAAACAATATGACACTTTCTACATCTTGCTTCATAACTCTCTTTAGCACCAACAAGAACAATTGGATCATCAGCATATGCAGCGTGTCCATCAATTATACGTTGTGTACGTGTAGCCTCTTCACCACAACATAAACAAATAGCAGTTAGCTTAGTAACTTTCTCAGCATATGCAAGAAGTTTTGGCATTATTCCAAATGGTTCTCCCTTAAAATCCAAATCTAAACCTGCACATATAACTCTTAAACCACGACTTGCTAGATCGTTGCATACATCAAGCATAGTATCATCAAAAAATTGAACTTCATCAATTACTACTGCCTGAATTGTTTCATCAATATAATTATATATATCACGAGCTTTATCAATATTTATTGCAGTAATCTTTCTTAAATTATGGCTTGAAATTTCACTAGTAGAATAACGGTTATCAATTCTTGGCTTGAATACGACATATTTTCTTTTAGCATAATCCATTCTAGTTATTCTTCTAATTAATTCCTCTGTTTTTCCCGCAAACATTGGTCCACAAATAACTTCAATATATCCTGTCTTGTTAATATTATATTCCATAAATCCACCTCTAAAAAATTACTTTTTATAATTAATATAATACTACAAAACAATGATAAAAATTTATCTAGTTTAAATAAAAAAATATTTATAAAAATTAGTCAAAAAAAATACTAGCATATGCTAGTATTTTTAATCATGATTTACTTCTTTAAGTTATAACGCTTATTGAACTTATCTACAGCACCATCACTTGTAGTGAATGCTTGCTTACCAGTATAGAATGGATGGCAGTTAGCACAAGTGTCAACACGGATTTCATCTAAAACTGAACCAGTTTCAAATGTAGCACCGCAAGTTGTGCAAGTAACTGTAACCTTCTTATAATTTGGATGAATA